>Ga0193722_1000005_pt1 | contig 67469 bp, 120 predicted proteins | sample H2m1metaG_FD_143044 | JGI IMG/M metagenome (GOLD analysis project Ga0193722, IMG submission 143044) | Soil microbial communities from a riparian zone of the East river system, Colorado, United States - H2m1 | ecosystem: Environmental > Terrestrial > Soil > Riparian zone | place: USA: East...
GATGAAGGTCGAGAACCCGAGCTGGCGCGCCTTGACGATGATGTCGCGGTACCACTGCTCGGAGCCGTATTTGCGCTGCGCGGCGTTGCGCTTGAACTGGATCTCGTTGCCGTCTTTGTCCTGGATATAATACAGATGGTCGAGCCGCCACTCGCGGTCCGCCATCTGCTTTTTGGCAAGCTTGTACTCGGTCGACTGTCGGACGTGCTCGACCGAGTTAATTTCCCCCTGCATCTTAAGTTAGCGCGGCGAGAGCCTTTCGCGCAGCAAATAGCCCTCCAACGCCCAGATCCGCTCGCGCGCGTTCCTGCGGGCGATGGTGCGGCCGATCTCCTGGTTGAAATTCTCCGGGCTGGCCGCAGCGCTCTCGCCGATCACGACGAAGCCGTTCTGCAGGGTCAGCGCGCACACCGTCATCGTGGTGCCTGGGAAGACGTGATAGTCCTCGGCCTTGATCTGGGCGTCGATGTGCGCCGGATCGAGCCGCGGCGCGTTCAGTCCCTTGGCTTGGATTGCAGCCTCGATACCCTTTTCGCTCTCGTCCATGGATCTCCCTTTCTGGAAGGTTACTCTGGCGACAGGGCGCCAAAGGTGGGCACCGGTTTTTTCTTCTCCGGCAATTTCTTGATCGAGCGACCATGATCAGCGGCGACGAACTCGGCGCCGACCTCTCGCGGAATGCCGAGGGTGGAATGACCCTCCTCGGCGGCATGCATCGCTCGTGATTGGGCTTGGGAGACGCTCGGCATCAGGCGAGCTCCGCGGCGTCGATCACCGAAATGGTCCAGCCCGGGCCCCAGTCCAGGATCTCCTTGCCGGACAGTGAAGGTGATTCGAGCGTCGCCGCGACCTCTCGGTTGGGCGGATTGAGCTCGTAGCGGATCGTGCAGCCGTCGGGGATCTCGATCCGCAGCACCGCGGCCAGGTCCGGGCTTTCCGCCTTCGACCAGGTCGAGCGCCGACCGACGATCATGCACTGGCGCCACTCGTACGGCCACACCAGGTTGGAGACCGAATCGCTGGCGAGCTGCCGCAGATTGATCTGCGGGACGATGTTGATGCCGCGAAAGCCGAAGATGCGGACGTTGAAGGTCAATAGCCGCCTCCCCCGCCGTCTTCGTCAGCTCCGACCGGCGTGGGGGTGGACATGTAGTGGCCGGCGCCCTGGCCCTGTCTGGGCTGGGTGGCGTCGAGCGCGCCCATCGGGATCGCAGGTGGCGCGCCTTCGGCCATCTTTGGCATCTTCGGCGCGCCGGCAAGCGGCGGAGGCTTAGGTGCGCCTGGAACGCCGCCTGCTTTCATCTTGGTCATGATCTTGGCGTGGTGCGGCTTGGAGATGTGGCCTTGCGAGAGCAGGTGCTTGGCGCTCGCCATGGTCAGATTGCGCATGGTGTTGGGATTCATCACGACGTTGTACCCCGGGGTGACGGCCTATGATCGATCGGGCTTACACCAGGGGATCGGTTTCGTCGAGGGTGCGGAGCGGGGAGCGCCAGTGCCAGGTGTCGACGATGAACTCGTAATGGCCGACCTCGTAAACGTCGGTCTCGTAGGCCAGGTTACGGATCCGGATCCGCTTGGTTTCGCGGTCGCGCGCCACGTAATAGAGCGGCTCGCCGTGGTGGATCTTCAGTCCACCCAGCGGGCCGCCCTCGCAAAGGCCGCTAAACAGCCTGGCCATCAGCCTCCGTAGCGCAGCGTCGCGCTGTAGCGCGGGTCCACGTACTTCATGTAGTCCGGCGAGATGTCGAACGCGCTGCCGTAGATTTGATCATATACCAGATATGGACGCTGGTAGTTGCAGACCGGACTGCCGTCGACCGGGTATTCCTGGCACACCGCGCGCGGCGGAATATAGGCCGCGGCCGAGGTCAGGAATAGGTTGTCGGCCAACGGATCGGTCGTGAACGACGAAGCTTCGTACTGTGAGCGGATCGGCATCGCCCGCACCGGCGTGCCAAACGGATCCACCCGCGGCACGGTGACGATCACGGTCGGGATGTCGCGCACCACCATCAGCAGCGGCCGCGGCTGCGGCTGCGGCACAGGCGCCGCCCGGACGACGCGAGGGCGGTAGATGGGAGCGTGCGCATAGCGTACCGCGGTCCGGGGCTGGTGTCGCGCCACATGCCGGAGAGGGGCGCCGGCCATGGTGTGCCGCCCGTGCCCTGGGGTGTAATAGGCGACCCGAACCCGGGGCTTGGACTGACTGAACCGACCCGGCGGCGCCCATACCTGGGACGTGGTGACCTGGGCGACCTGCTGGTCCGGTGGTGATCTGCGGAACAGCTTGGACAGATAGTCCTGGCCGTAGGCGATGGTCGATGCCGCGACCGCCGCCGCCAGCGTCGGCAGGATGAATTTTCGCATTTGTCTCTCCTTGAAAAGGAGCGTCCAGGATGGACCCCCCCGTCAATAAGAGTTGACAGATCGCGAATGGTTCAACTTTTCAAGTAAAATATTATTTCTAGCTCCTTGGTGGCGGCATATAGCGGTATACCTGGAGAGGATGACGCTTCAGCGAGCCGTCATCCATCAGTTCCTCATACCACCAAACGCCACGATCATCGGTTTTTGCACATCCGCGGAAGCGTAACTCAGGCCATCCTGGCGCATGAAGATCTGGCTGGTATTCAACCATTCCCATTAACCGCTAGCCGGCTTGTGGGTGCGGTCCTGCATCCAGTGGATCGCCTCCTCGATCTTGGTCTGCGCCAACGCGCAGCTGCGGTGGCGGCCGAGCGCTGCAATCCGCCAATTGATGCGGGTGAGGTCGATCGCGATCTGATCGATCTCGTCGGCCTGGTCGTTCGACAGGCCGTTGACGAAGGTTGCTGGCTGGTCGTCGGACATCAGGGCATCCCTTTTATGAGCACGATGAGGAACATGCACCACAAGGTGAGAACGATCTCGATTTTGATGACTTCGCTTTGCTTCATAGCGGCCTCAGCCCAAAGCTGACGAAGAACGGCTTAGCATGAAGGACGGGGGGCGCAACAGCGCCGCCGCTCGGCGGCGTCTTGTTGATGGCCTTGAGCGGCGGATAGCCCGGCAGCGCCGCGATCCAGGCGAGCTGGATCTCGAGCCGCAGCCGCGCGCCACCGTTGAACGGCGGATTGTCCACGGTGGCGCTGGGTGGGGTCAGGTTGCGCGCCACGATCGGCGCCGGCGGTGGCGGGATCCAATTGGTCAGCACCTCGCCAGGCACACGCGCGCCACCGAACAGCACCGGCGCGGCCGCGAGCGGCGGCAGCAGGATGGCAATGAAGGGCGCCGGCGGGGCCGGGATCCAGGACACCAGCACCGCGGTCGGGATCACTGAACCCGTGAACGGCGGGTTGTTCACCACCGCACCGATCGGCGGGTTGAGGTTCTGCGCGACAATCGGCGCCGGCGCCGGCGGGATCCAGCTGATCAGGATCTCGCGCGACACGAAGCTGCCGAGCGGCGGGAACCCGGGTGCCGCCGGCGCCTGGAGCAGATTGATCGCCAGGATCGGTGCGGGCGGTGGCGGTATCCAGGCGTTGAGGATCTCAACCGGAACCCGGGTCCCGATCGGCACGTAGGGAACTGGCCCCGAAGGCGGGGTCAGGTTTACAGCGACGATTGCTGCAGGTGGGAGCGGCAGCCATGCGATCTGCACGGCCAGCGGCACCTTGGCGCCACCCGTGAAGGGAGGATTGTCCTGGGTCCCTGCGATCGGTGGATCGAGGTTGATGGCAAGGATCGGCGCTGGAGGCGGTGGGATCCAGGCGACCAGCACCGCTTGCGGGATTTGAGCGCCAACGAAGGGCGGGTTCTGCACCGTCGCGCTGATCGGCGGCTTCAGATTAACCGCAACAATCGGCATCGGTGGCGGCGGGATCCACGCGTTCAGGACCTCGACCGGAACCTCTGTCCCGGTGAAAGGAGGATTGTCCACGGTCGCGCCGATCGGAGGATCGAGGTTCTCCGCCACGATGGGCGCAGGCGCCGGTGGGATCCAGGCGTTCAGAACCTCGGTCGGCACCCTCGTCCCAGCGAACGGAGGGTTGCCCCCGACGACCGGCGGATTGAACAACCGCCCCACGATCTGGAAGAACGGCGCCGGCGTCCACGCCAGGATTTCAGGTCGTACCGAGCTGCCCCGGAACGGGAACGTCGCCACCGCGCCAGAAGGTGGCGTACGCTTCGGGCCGACGATCGGCGCTGGAGCCGGTGGGACCCAGGCTGTGATGGTAGCTTCCTGCGGCCACCGGGCTCCAGGCACGCCCGGCGGGTTGATGTCGACGCCGATGGAGGCCCGGGGATTAACGTTCCCCTCGGTCGCCGTCAGCGTGACGCTCACCGCACCCACTGCAAAGTTGGCAGCGCCGCCGAAGGTCGGGGAGAAGCCGCCGTTGCCCCGATAGATTTCGTTGTTGTTGACGGCGGTGAAGCTTGGAGGAGAACTGCCGAGGGTGCCGCCGGAGTGCGAGGCGACCACCATATTTCCAGGCTTGCTGGCGACCGTCACCGTGGCCGGCGACGTTGCTCCGGTTGAGGTGGTGACGTGCTGGAACGCGGCAGCGATACTGGCCTGGTCGACGTTGTAGAATGACGCAGCCGAGATGGAATAATCGGCAGTGCTACCCCAAGAGCCGGCGAGCGTCTTGGTGCCGACGTTCGGGTTGAGCAGGCCATAGATTTCGGCGACGTTGTTAAAGCCGCCGTCGGGGATCGACCCGAGCAGCGTCATCGTCTGACCGTCCCAGGTCAGCGTCGCCCCGCCATTGCCACTGCCGCTGAAGCCGGCCACCACGATCAGCGCGCGGTTGGGGTGGTTACCAACCGTCATCCGGCCGGTGTCGGAGAACGACGTCTGTGCCGAGGGCGACAGCAGCGGCGCCGTCATCTGAGATTCGAAGATGACGACCGTGCCGATTTGCGCAAACGTGGTCGGCGGGATCAGCTTGGGCGGCAGTACCGGCAGCACCGCGGCAGCCGCGGTGCGAGCATCCCAGCAGCTGAGAATGGCGCCGCTCTGACGGAACGGTGGCGGGTCGCGCGGCGGCGGCTGCACCTGAACGATGTCGACGCCAACCGCGACCCATGCGGCGCTCGTATTGTTGAGCGTCATCACATTGCTGGTGTTGGTGACCGACAGCACGCGCACTGCGGCTGCGGCTGTTCCAACCTGGGTATTGTCGATAAAGACCGGGATGCCGGCGTTGACGCTCGAGATCGCGCCGTTGGCGGTCGAGATCTGGGCGAAGGTCTGGTTGCCTATCCGGGTGCCGATGGTGACGGAGGCAAGGGCGCTGGTGCCGATCCCGAAATTCGCCCGCAGGAATGAGGTCGCGATGCTGGCCTGATCGACATTCCAGAACGAGGCGCCGACCACGTAGAAATCCCGCGCACCGGTCCAGGAGCCCGCGAGCGTCTTGGTGCCCGGGTTAGGATTAAGCAGGCCGTAGATGGCGGAGGTGCCACCCAGCCCATTGGAGTGGAGGATCAGCTGGGTGAGCGCGACGCCGTCCCAGGTGATGCTGATCCCGGTCGGCGGTGTCGACGTCGACCACGAGATGCCAACCAGCAGCGCGCGGTTGGGGTTGGCGGCAATGGTTAGTTTGGTGCTGTCGCTGAACGAAGCGGCCGCAGCGCCGGTGACGTCGGCGTTGCTTTGGGCGTCGAAGACGACCCCAGGCAGCCCCGCCGACGGGGTGAGCTTCTTACCCTCTAGCGGCTGGGCGCCGCCGATATGGGGCGGATTGGGAGTGTAGTAAAGACCCACAACCCGCCCCCATCAGTGGTCTGGCAGCCTAGATTTAGATCTCGCCGTAGTTGATGCCTGCCGCCCAGTTGGTGGTGACGCCGCCGGTGGGCGCGACTGGCAGGAACAGGCCGAGGCTGGAAGCTGAACCGGCCGGCATGACCATGGTTTCGCGCGGGGTGGCGACCCACAGGTAGCCGTTGAGGTGGTTGAAGCTGTCGCCCCATGCCACGGTCTTGGCGCCGGCGCCTTCGGCCGAGGCGTTGATGCCGCACTTGCCGGCGGTGAGCGCGCCGCCGACGCCAACCAGGGCGGAGACGACGGTATCGCCGAATTTCAGAGGTCGGGGAGTGGCGGTGACCACGGTCGGGAAGGCGGTGACCTGGGTCACGACCTCGATGCGTTGCTGGGCGGAGACCGCGCCGGCTGCCTGCGAGGCCCACATCCGCAGGTTTTCGAAGTTGATATTCGGTGCCGCGTTCGGCAGATAGCCGACCAGGGTGACAACCGCGTTCACGATGGTAAGGCCGTCGCCGCCAACCGAAAATTCACGAGACATGGTAGAGACCCCCTGGGGTGATTAGACCCGTTCAGATGAAGTGCCGGCGGCTGCGGCTGAACCGCTTCCATCCGTAGTGGCCGAAGATGCAGACAACCCCCCGCCGATAGACGATCTTCTTCGCCATCTCGTCGGTGTCGACGTCGTTCCGCAACACCGTAAACTCGTAGTCGCCATTGTGGATTGCATAATGGGTGCCAATTGTCCACGCCGCTCCATCCGAATCGGTGATGATGAAGGCTGGCGGGATCTCGACATCGGTCTCGGTTTTGCTCTGGCGCTCGTAGCGGACGCCGTTGATGACACCGGCCAGCATATGTTTGTCGAAGGCGATCGTCATTTTTACCCCTTTCTCACAAGATTTTTGACCCCGGAATATTGACACCGGAACCGGCTTAATTATTTTGCCGCCCCGGTGCGGGCAATCCAGCCTCCGCGCCGAAGCGAGGGACCTAAAGCCATGGGGAAGACATACCACGATCGATTCTACTACACCGACGAGGACTTCGGAGCAGAGCCCGATCTGGTGCACAAGGAAGCCTACGCGGCCCAGCTCAAACGGGAGGCGGCACTCTGGGCGCGCCGCAACAAGAAAGGACCCGAGACCGACGTTCCTTAACGATAATCTCGATCCGGGGGAGCCCCAGGGGGTTCCTCCGGACTACTGCGCCAGGATCGGCGCGAGCTGGCGCCACGGGTTGTAGGGCGTCGGCGTCCCTCCGGCCGCGGCAGGCTGGATGGCCACAGCAAAGGTAATATACCGGCTACCAGCATTGCTGGTCGTGAAGGTCGCGGCAACCGACCCCGCCGTGGACTGGACCTTGTCCTCGCTCGTGGTATCGACCTGGTTGATGTTGGTCTGTCGTTGCGTATAGCCCGTGCCAGTCGACGCCAGCGTGGCGTTGGAGGTGTCGATGGTGACGCCGTAGATCAGATCGCCGTTGACGGCGGTTGTAAAATTGCCAGAGCTGAGGAAATCCGTCGCCGTGCTGCCGGTCTGCACCGCTGCAGCAACGTGGTGACCGTCGCTTGAATTGGTTGCGGCCAGCACGCCGGAATATTCATCGGCGCCGATCTGAAGGAAGCTCTGACTCGGGGAGAAGTTGGCCGTGATGACGGTCGGCGCATTGGTGATATTGCCGAGGAAGAACATCGCGCCGGCCTGGGCGTTGACCGCGTCGGCCAGCCTATCCGAGATCGTGTAGGTATTGCCCTTGTCGTCGGTGACGCTGCTAAGGTTGGTGGTGCCGTTCTGTCCCCACGAGACCCAGCCGCAAACGCTGTTGCCGGAGCCGACAGCGGCGCCCAGAGTCACCCCGAGCGAGGCTCCTGAACCTGCGCCGGCCGCATTGCCTTGAACGCGGGTAATGGCCATCGACTAGCCCTGGGCTAGATTTGCGCGATGAAGGCGTTGAAGGCGGCTGCGATCGCGTTGTTGATATCGGCGTCGAGGCAGAGCAGTGCCGCGGTCGCTAGCGGGCCCGTGGTGAACCCGACGATACTGCCGGGCGCGGTGGCTTCGTTGGCCACGATCTGGTTGGCTGCGGTCGCATTGACGAACAGCGGCTTGTAGAAATTCGGGTTGTTGAGCACTTGGGCGGCGTAGTTCTTGCGCGCGACGTGCAGCTGCAGCGCTCCGGAAGCAATGGTCTCGCCCGGCACCACGACCGTGCAAAACTGGATCATGCTCATGAAGACGCGCTGGCCGAACACGGTATCGTTCGCCAGCGTCTGCATGTCGTTGAGGTTTGCAACCGACATCGATTATTTCCTCGCGAAATTGGACGGACCGTCCGGATCCAGGATCGAGCGCAGCGAGGCGAAGCGCTTCTCGGCCTCGGTCTTCATCTTCATCGCCTCGTTGTGCAGGTCGTCGAGGATGGTATGGCGCGAGTTGAGCTCGGCCTCATGCGCGTTGGCTGCTGATTCGCGCGCGGTGACGTCCTGCTCGCGCTTGCGCAGGTCCTGGTCGGTGGCGCTCTGACGCGCGTTCAGCGCCGCGTTCTCCATCGCCAGCTGGCGCTCGCGCTTCTCGAGATCACCCTTGGCCTTGGCGACCGCGTCCTGGTGATGGGCGGCGTCCTGGATCAGCTTGTCGTGCGCGGCGCTGGCCTCGCTGTGGCGCCTGGAGATCTCAGCCTCGCGCCTCGAGCTCTCGGTGGTAAAGCCCGCCATCTTCTCGTTCAGCTCGTACAGCGCCTTGTTATGGGCCTGGGTAGCCTGTTCCATCGAGACCTGGGCGGCACCAAGTGCGGCGAACTTGGCCTTGGCCAGTTCCGGGTCGCCGAGGATAGTCAAAAGCGACATCACGGCATTGGAGCTGTCGCTGCCCGGAGGCGAGGAACCCATCATGACGGAAATACCTCAGGTGTTGGTGATGAAATCGATCTTGACCTGGACCTGGTTGTTTCCGGAGCCATTGCCGTTGGTCGGCACGCCCTTGAACTCGGTCTGGTTGGCCGCAAAGCGCTGATTCGTCGCCGCTGCAGCTGGAGCCGGAGGAGTCCCAACCGTACCGAAGCCGAATAGAACCGAACAAACGCCGTCCGTGTGAATTCGAACGTATTTCGTCCCCGGATTTAAGGCTGCGGTGATTTGGTGCCCGCCGCTGATGTCACCGGTTTTTTGCTCGGCAAGCTTGCTGTTCTCATCCGGCATCTGACCGGCATCGCCAGCGAGCTGGGTCAGCTGGGCATATTCGGCGATGTAGGCGAAGACGGCCATGGTGGTCCCTCACGAAGCAGGCTCCAGCGGTAGAGGCTGACGGCCGTATTGTAAAGCTCGGGCCTTGGAGCGACGCAAAAGCTCGACCTTGCCAAAGCTGCGCTCGTGCGCCTTACCGCGCTCTTCGTTGCACGACCGACACGCTGCGACGTACCTTCGCTCGCCATTCCTCGGAGGATTCTTCCGCCTCAGGTCGCCCTTCGGGAACAGGTGGTCCAGGGTAACCATAGTTGGCGGATAGTGCTCGCCTTTTCGCGGCGGCATCGGCACCGGCGTCATCGCTGCCTGACACCAGTGGCACTTCCACTCCTGGCGCTTGGCTTCCTCGTTGCGCCGTCGCGTGATCTTGCTTCCGGCCATTGCCTCTCCAGCTGCCGCGCACGTCCGACACCTCTCCTAACACCTCCCGGATCGAATAGCCTAACCCTTGGGCCTCGCAGGCCCCGCGCGCCAGCTGGAGCATCTCGTGATAGTACATCCGCCGCGCGTTGCCGGCAGGCGTCTTCACCATGCCGAGCGCCAAGCGCTGGATTGGGGTCATTGCAGGACCTCCATGCCGCACACCGGGCAATCGGATTGCGAGGGGCCGGTCCCGCCACAAGCCGGGCACGGCCCGAGGTCCCTGCCTACCTTTTGCGTGTAGCCGTTCTGAGCGAGCCAGGTCCGCGAAATCGCCTTCTCGGCCTCGGTAAACTCCACGAGATCGAGTCGCGTCTTGTGCATCATGGCGAGCCAGGCGTCGTCGATCCAGGTCCGCGGCCGTGGCTGCTTCCATTTGCGCAAGAATCTGTCCAGCTTGTCGCGGTCGAGCGCACGCAACACCTCATCGCGCTCCTTGCGGTAGGCGCGCGCGGCGCTCACGGCAACAGTTTCTCGCCCTTGGCGTCCGGCACCTTGAGCCGATCGGGATGCTGCCGGCGCCAGTTCTCGATGCGCTCGATTAGCCCGCGCACGGCATCGATATGTTCGTCATCGGCATGCAGCACGAAGCACCGCTGCAGATAGTGATACACCGCGCCGTCCGGCTTGGCGGCGAAGGCGTCATCATGAGCCAGGAACACGACACACTCGGTGTCGTCGACAATGGCGTCGTTCTTGGCCTTGCGGATCTCGCCGTAGAATTTCTTGTCGAGCTTCATCGGATATCCTTTCAGGTTCGGCGCCGGCGGCTGCCGCGCGCCATGTCGATCATCGCCCTCGGCTTTGGACCGAGCCCCTTGATCCATAGCCTCAGCTCGCATTCGAGCGTCGCCATGCTCTCGTAGACCGCGCGTTTCTCTGGTGTGAGGCCCGCGACGATCGCAAGGTGCTTCGGATTACTTGGCTCAAGCCCCATGAACACTGCCATCTGCTCGTCGGTCACGGTAGCTCTTCCGGTCGCGGCGCCAGCAGGCCCTGGCGGATGCGGTACCAGACCCCGGCGCCGGTCTCACATTCTGACTTGGGCGGGATCGCCGCGAGTGTCATTTTGCGCTGCAGCAGCTTGCCGAGATTGCTGTCCTCCGGCCAGTGTGAACCGCGACTCAAGAACAGCAGCACGAACGGCGATGGCATCTCCGGAACGTCATGGATGGCGTGGGCGAGCGCAAGCTCCCGGTCCCAGCACATACGCACCTCACGCCGCAGCTCCTCGATCGTCAGGATGTCTTCGTAAGACGGTAAATCGCGCTTCACCATGAGCCCATACTCATACCGTAGAAGCAGGCGCCCATCGCCAGCACGAAGACCACGACGATTAACAATATCAGCGGGTCATGAGGCATCAGATCGGCCCCCAGTCCTTGATATCCTTGATCGCAAAGGTGCGCTCGGCCTGCTTGTTGAGGTCCCAGCCGTGCAGCAGCCACTGCGGTTCCGGGTGATACTGATTGGCGCCGAACGCGATCATGATCGGGCGCACCAGGCGGATGCCGGTCACGCCCCTGTGGTTCGTGTAGGTGAAGGTGACCTCAGCTTTCCACATATCGGTTTTCACTTGCAGCCTCCGGCGCCACCCCCACCGCCACCGCCTCCGGAGCCCCCGCCAGAGCCTCCGCCGCTGCCACCTCCCGAACCACCGCCACTTCCTGCGCCTGCACCAGCGCCCGCCCCAGCCCCGGCGCTGGCCCCTGCGCTCGCACCCGCCGATCCATCGTTGCCGCCACCGGCGTGCAGGCTCATCAGCCCGCGGCACTTGCCGGTGCGGGTATCGATCGAGAGGCAATACTCGACGCCTGGCTTGCCGGCGATCTGGTGACGGACCCGCTCATTGACGGCGATCGCCGCCTTCGGCGTGCCTGGAGGGTATTTGACCGGGGTCGCGTAGGCCGAGGTCGTGGACAGCAGAACCACAAGCATCACGAGTTTCATGTCGCTTCCTTTTCCAGTTTGAGGACGTCGTCGTATTGCACGAACACCTGCTTCAGCCAGCCGCGCAGCTTGCCGCCAAGCACCATCGAATCGGCGTTGACGAGATAGTCCTGGAACGGGATGCCCAGGCTCTCGACGTGCTCAGCGGCGAGCGCATCGAGTTGCGGGATGGTGATGTGACCGTCACCGAGCGCCAACGCATCCTTCGCCTTGTCGTTCCACTCAAAGAACGAGCTGTCGTTGATGTGGTTCAGCACCAGGTAGTGCTTGGCGCCGGCCGCGTCCGCATGCAGAATCCGGTTGACCTGGGCGATCTCGGCGAACGAAGCGACACTGGAGCCAATCACATGCAGCAGCGTCAGACGGATCTTGCCGGCGGCGACGGCCTCGAGGAAGCCGATGTCCTCCAATACGTCCAGTGTCGGCGTCAGCAGACCGGCCCGGATATCGATCAGCGTGGTCGGCGTCTTTGCCAGGCTATCGAACACCTGCACCTGGCCCTTGCTCTGGGTAAGGTTGATCAGTTCGGTCTCCGGATGAAAACGCGTTAGCACGCCCTTCGGCCGGTCGACCGAGCGCACCTCGTAGATTTCGGTGTCGAATGGCCTGATTGGCAGGTTCCTGGTGTGGAAATAGGTCAGCAGCGTGCGCGACAGCAGCGTCTTGCCCACGCCTCCCTTGTCGGCGCCAACGATAATCACATGAGGGGCCATCGGCTGCTTTCAGTAGTCGGAGGGGAGCTTGAGCCGCCACACCTTCTGCTTGCGCTTGTGGCGGTTGTCCAGCCCTTTGGTGTCGGCCGGCGCGCCCTCGGTGAAGAAGGTCTCGGTCTTGAGCTGGCTCGCCGGCCGGAAGCGCCAGTTCTGCCAAGCCCGGCCCGAGCCGTCAATGTCGACGCAGCCGATCCCTTTGGTGAGGGAATGGACCATGTAAATCCGATTTTTGATGAGCGGGTGCCGGCGATGCCAGGGGTTGGCAGCAAGGCTCGCGTCCACGCACACCACCGCCTGCCCGACACGAAATATCATCGGCCTCATAGCCTCCTGAGTGGCCAGCCATTGTCGATGGCGTAGCTGTAGACCCAAACGACCCCCGCCACGATAAACACTCCGATCCACGCCGCCACGATTACACCAATCCAGATCCAGCACCACGGCGACGGCACGAAATACCCCACCACGAAGCCGACCGCGATCGACCACAAGAGCCTCAGGAGCGTTGCCATGTCATCCTCCCCGGTGGGCCGGGCTCATATTCGTCGACTTCGCTGAAATCCTTCGCTGCCTGGTCCCAAGCCCGCCGCTTTAGATCTCGTAGGTGAGCTTCCCGCACCGTCTCTTCGCCGCCAGGCGGCTTGACGTGTTCGCGCATCTGCTCGTCGCTGATGCCGCGGCGGTAGGTGTAACTCTTGTGGATCCGGATGCGGTCCTGGGTGAACGCGACCGCGGCACCGCCCTCGTTGAGCGCCACCGTCCATAAATAATCGTGCGGGGTGCGCTCGATCAGGATCGCCCGGCCGGGACCGAGCGGGGTGTCGACCGCGATCGGCTCGTGGAATTCGTGGAAGCTGCTCAAAACTCAACCACGGGGTCGCCGACCTCGGCATACTCGGGCCAGTACGGGAACGTGACCGGATGACGCTGTATGCCAGGCATATCGATATCGTAAACGCCATCAGCGTCCTTGAAGACGGTGCTGCAGCGGATGTTCTGCCACATCGGCCGCCCGCTCATTTCCGCTCGATCGATCCACTCGCTGTCGGCGCCGGTAAGCGGGCTCAGCGGCTTGCCGGCGATCAGGCGCTGCAGTACCGGCGCCATCGCCCAGACGCCGCCGCCGCTATCCCACCGCGCAAAGAACCGCTTGAGGATATCGATCAGGACGGCTGTGTCTTCCTCGCCGAAGTTGGCGGCCTTCAGCTCGATCTCAGCCCGCTCGATAATGCTCATTTGTCTGCCTTCCGCTTGAAGTCCTGACACCTGAATCGAGCATCGGTGGTGTCGCCAGCGTTGACCGATGACTGATGGCACTTGCCGGTCCACTTGGTTTCTTTGCTCCAGCCGGTGCAGGTCTCGCAGCAGTTCGGCGGCCAGCGAAGCCACGATGGCAGTATTTTGGCGGCGATGTTCATTTCACCTCCACCATATTACGCCTCGGGGTCTTGTCGCCAGCCGAGAGAATCTCGACGAACCGGGCGTCCGCCAGCACCATGCGGCGCTCGATCGGGATATAACCCGCCCATCTTTCCGTCTTGCTGAGCGCGACGTGGGGAGCGTCTGTTTTGCAGGGAAGATCACCGAACATCATCCACGGCATCATTTTCCCAGGGAAGCTGCAGCTCCAGCGCCATGGCGTTAACCGCTTAAGCAGCCAGGCCAAGGTCACAGGGTCGCGCTGATGCAGCTTGCGGCCCATCACCCGCTCGTACTGGAGCTCGAACTCCTTGGCGCGCGCCTCCTGGCTGTCATCGAAGGCCTTGGCCTCGTCGATCAGCTCTGCCTTAAGGCGCACAGCATTCGGCGGCTCGTCGGGGAAAATTCCAACCATCTAATCTGCCTTCGGCGGCACGACGGTGACGTCTTCGCTGAAGTGCGAGCGCCACCATTCCGCAATAGCGAGAGCTTGACCATGCGCGCCAGCGATCTGCAATAGCTTCACCTGGCTGCCCACGATCACGCGATCAAGATCGTGGCGCGTCGGGGTTTTCGGAGTGCGTCCGACCATCAGCATGCTCCTCTATGACTTTCTTCAGCTTCTCGATTGTCTCGCGCAGCCCTTGCGCCTGGCGCATGACCTCTTCATAGGCCAGCTTGGTCTTTTTGGCGCGCTCGTCCATCAGCTCATCCTCAGGATTTCGTCGAGCTCCTGGCCTATTGCGTCGAGCGCGGGGTCGCCGTTCGCGGGCGTGAGCTTCGCTCGCAGCTCACGAATCGCCATCTTCAGATTTCGGTTGCTGTTCATCGACTTGTTCAGCTGCCTAACGACGGCGGTGTCGACCCGGTTGGTGCGCGACTCGGTCGGATCGTAGATTTTGGTGAGCTTGCGCAGCTCCGGGCGATGCCAATACATCCGGCCCCAATGGTCGCACACCACGGCACCGAGGCCAATGTCGGGCCCTGGGACGATATCGTAAAGCGCGATCTCTTCGGCACCGCGATCGATCCCAATCTTGACGACGGCGAGGCGTTCTTCAAGGGAGATCGGTGCCATCAACCCGACCCCACCAGCTTCAGTTCCGGTCTCGCCCATGTCGGCCTCCCTCGCGTTGCGTCGTCGATCTCGCGCACAATGATCGCCATCAGTTCCAGCGGGCTCTGACTGATCTCGCCGGTGCCGGGGCTCATCTTGGAGTGATAATACGGCCCGGCCTTGAAGGCGGCATCGAGCGCCTGAGCATACATCGCCTGCGCCCTGCCTTCGGCCCAGAGCAGCTGCACGTCAAGCGCGTCCATCTCGAGCTGCGTCTTCACCAGCGGCAGCTGCGCGCGAATGAAACGCACCTGAGCCAGGAAATCCAGCGCCAGGTCGTGGAAGAACTCCTGCACCTCCCACATCAGCTCGCGCGGCGGGGTGCGGACCCGGCCACCCGGCGGCGGCGCCTGCACCACCATCAGCACCTGACGCGCATAGTCCTCGCTGAATTTGGTCGGCAGCTTGACGGTCGTTTGGCGCGCGGTGCGCTTGGGCTTCGGATCGCCCAGCTTCTTCTTGGCGCCGCCACGGTGTTCGCCTTTGCGTGAGCCTGCCATCAGGATGTCGCCCAGATGCCGCCGAGGATCAATAACGCGTAGCCGGCAACGCCGAAGGCTGGATGCTCGGCAATACCGAGCAGCAGCAACGCGGCTGCGCCTGCGAGCACCATCACCAGGGGATCCATCAGTACACCCGATCGGGAAATTGGATGCGGCGCGGCATCGCTTCGCCCAGATCCAGGTCACGGATCTCGAGGATGCGCTTGTGATCGTAGAGGCTGAACGACAGCACCCGCGGGAACCTGCCGCTGCGACACGTCAGCATGTCGTGAACGGCGCGGCCGAGCGCCAGTAGCTCGGGCTCAGAGGCAGCCATGATGATCAACCTCGTCATCGTTGGGCCGATTCATTGCAACGGCCATGCGCTCGGCAGCCTCCAGCATCGCCTTGGCGATCGCCATGTGGGTGCGCTGCGGAATCTTGTTGACGATCGTGGCGCCCGGGCCAAAGCCCTCGGTGCGCCCGTCGGCCCAGATCTTGTAGGTGGTGCCGAACGCATCGACCACCATGAATGCGTAATCGTCCATCAGTCCGGCCTCTGGCAATTGGGATGATATGATCCGGAACGCTTGGCGAGACTCATGACGTCGCGAGCATACTCGATATCGTCCTGGGACGCCGCCTGGGCATATTCGTAGAGCGCAGGGCCAGCGTATTTGTCCTTGAGGCGCATCACGAATGCCTCGGTCTCCGGCGTATCGCACCAGTCGAGAATGCCATGCGCCTGAAGGAGCACGAGGGCGCCGAGTATCTCGGGGAGCACGGGAAATCCGGCACTGCCCGGCGTCTTGCATTCGTCGAGCTTGCGTATCTTGATCAGCGCGTACTTCCCGTGAGGAGCACCAATCACGCTGCGATCTAGCTTCATCGTCTTCTCCTGTCTCGACTTCCTCGCCGCGTGCGGCCTTGAGGTGTCGGTTGACGCTTCCAGCCTTAGACGAGCTCCTGGATAAGGGCAAGGATCGCCGCGGCCTTCGCCGTCGAGTCCTCGCGCCGGTGGCACATGTTGTGCGTCAGCTTGTGGTCCAGATCCGGATCCCAGCACTGCGGATCGATGATCTTCGCGATCAGCTGTCCCAGGTTAAGCGAATCAGCCAGCCAAGGCCGGTCACTTGTGGCCATCGGGCCAGCTCCTGGGCAGATTGTCATGGGCGCGCTGCTCGGCGTCGTCATCCGCGCGCGGTGGATCTTCCCCACCCGGCTTGCGCTCGCATGTCACCACACCATCCTCGCGCTTGACGATGCGCAGCCAGGTGCCGATCGGCCCGAGGCCGAGATGCGCGAAGATTTCCAGGCTGTAGCGCATACCGTAGACCTCGATAAACCCGCGCTCGAGGTCAATCGTGATGTCGTGCTCACCGCTGATGATTCTCATGTTGGCACCTTGCATTTTGGGCAGCTGTGCACCCATTCGTTGGCGATCTTGCGTGTCTTCCAGCCCCCGCGCTTGGCCTCAGCCCAGAACTCAGCGAACTCCTGATCCCTATCGCTCTCGGTCACCGTGTCGCACGAATCGCATTCCAGCTGGATGCGGCCGTGCTGGTGATCGATCACAGCCCCTCACCCTCGGCGATATCCGGGATCTGGACGCAGGCGAAGCGGTTGCTGCAGGCGGCCCGATTGGCATCCTCCCGCGTCTCATAGATTGTGACGAAGGAGCCGTTCAGCACGAGCTCCTCGCCTGGAGGCTTGGGCGATGGATAGACATTGACCCAGCCGCCCTTCAAGCTCTTCGGCGGCTGGTTCGCATACTCGCGCAGCGCGGCGATGATCAGATCGACGTTCTGCACGTAGGCGCGGCCCATCGGCTGTCTCTGTCCCTTGGCTTCCTCAAGCTCGCGCGCGCACCAGTCGGCAACCTCGTTGGCGTAGGCGCGCCGCTGGGATCCAAGCTTGGGCCGGCCAACGATCTCGCTGACCTTCTCTTCGTCTCTGCGATTAGCCATCGATTTTTCCTTTCAGGACACTGACCACGCGCGCGCGGACCTCGTTGGCAGTCTTGTCCGGCGATCGGTCGAGGCATACCGCGAGCAGCAGGGTCAGCGCGCCAATGATGGTGCCGTTGCCGGCGCCGGTCTCTTCGATCTCCTCGTACAAAAACATGGCCAGCTCATCGATCTCAGACACAGCCTCTTCGTACTCGGGCGATCCGATTTCCACCTTCATTGCAGGCTCCGGTCATTGCCGCCGAACATCGCCACGATCGTCTGCCTGCTCTTCTCACGGACATCGGGCTGCGCCCGGTTGAGACCGATCTGCAGCAGCAGGCATAGCGCCGACATCACGTAGCCGCTCGGCGTGCCATCCGGGATCGCTTCGTTGATCGCATCGGCGACCATCTGGACCCGCGCGGCGTCGTCGGGAAGGAGTGATTCGTTCATCTTCAGCTCCCGTGGATCAGGTGGGCGTAACGCGAGATCAGGGTCCAGTGTTCCTTGATGAAGCGCGCGACATCGAGCGGCTCAAGCTTAATCTCGAACGTCTCGCCCTCCCAGTCGTAGGCGTGCAAGCCCTCGAGCAAATGCGTGTTGATCAGGCGCGTCAGATCCTCGCGGGCCTGGACGCGCTGCTGCGGGCTTGGCCGCTCTTCTTGTTCGGTGGTCGCCATCAGTTCATCTTCTTTCGTTCGAGATCCTCCAGGATCTCGATCTGCTCGCTGTAGGTGCCGATCTCCTCGATCAGTTGGATCAAGACGTCACGGCTCGGCGTGCCTTCCGGAATGCCGATCTGGATCGTACCGACCAGCACGCCAACCGCAGCGTTGAACCCGCCCAGCCAGTACAGCTTGTTCGGCGGCGGGGCGCCGGTGTCGGTCATGAATGTCATGTAGACGTCCCAGGCGCGCTCGATCAGGTGTCGCGGTATCTCGGCCATCAGACAAACTCCGTCTCTGGGATCTCGGGGACGTGGGTGTATTCGGCCTCCAGCAATTGCAGGGCCTCCACCAGCAGCACGGCGTCGCTGTAGAGCACTCTGGTGTTGCGCTTATGCGAGACCAGCCCGAGCTGGGGATGCATCAGCGCGGTAACCAGCAGGTCTCTGATCCCCTTCGCTCTCCGGACATGATCGCGATGGAAGGCGTAGAGCTCAAACGGTCGGTGCATCCGGCCTCGCTGATTACTGCCTTTGTTGCGAATTCGCCTCATGAGGTCCGCTTCCGCAGCCTGCAGGACGTTCCTCGGTAATAGGCTCATTTGGGCTCTTTCGGCTCAGGGGCCTTATGAGGCTCAGATTCGAAGGGAGACTTGATCTCCATGATCGGCCGCAGCAACACTGCCAGGCGCGCGTTCTCATAGGCGAGCAGCTCCTGTCTGGTCCACCCTTTCGGGCCGACCGGCTGCATGCCTACCTTGGCGCGCACCTCATCGCTAAGGATCTGGAAACCGCCATCGCGGAGCTCGTCTTCCAAGGCGCGATAGCACTGACCAATCTTGCCAAGCGCGACATCAGGTGGGTATCGATCAAAGTGCTTCTGCACGCAATTGATGACCAGGCTCATGAGCTGCTGGGCGCCCAAGCGACGGATATCGATCGGCCCATTGATGCTGTCGTCATGCATGCTAGCGCACCACGAAGCTGGCATCGCGTGAGCGCTCCAGGTCGGCGACCTTGGCCTCGAGAGCAGCCACTCGATCCTCCAGGGGACCATCGTCGTCGAGGGCGCCGGGCATCAGATCGCGAGGATCGCCAGCGGCGTCTCTCCACCAGCCTTCCTCGCTCCACGATTGTGTCGCTGGCGTCTGCCCAATCGCGCCCTGTAGAGGGTGATCGCCGCTCAGTTTGGAGCGTTCCGTGATGACAGCGACCTGACCATTGCGCATGCGGTACTGCTTGCCTGGCTCGAACATCACGCACTCCCTTTGGTTTGTCCGAGCGCGTCCACGACCTGCTGGTTGCCGTGCTCGAGATTTCGAATCACTGTCTCCATCGCCACTGCCTTGCTGGTGACGCGCTGATCCTGCATCGCGATCAGTTTGCCGATCAAATTACCGGCTATCGCCAGGATCTCGATCGGGCTGAGGTCAGCGGCGTGCCGGTTCATCAAGGCGACCAGCTCCTGATAGACGACCTCATGCGCAGGGCTGGCGATCTTAATGCTCACGGCGAGCTTTCCTCATCTCGATGTAGCGCTCGAATTCAACGATAAACTGGTCAAGCTCCTGCTGAATCATCGATAGTCGGTCCATGTCCTTTTGGGTCGGCTCGGCGCCCGGCTCCATCACGCCCATCATACTGCCAAACAGGTGCTGGGCGCCGGCGAAAAACGCCACCCGCATTTCCACCAGTTGGATCTCAGGAGCGCCATCCTTGATCGACATGTGACGCATTCCCTGCCAACCAGCCTCGATCAGCTTGCCTTCGTCGGTGAGCTGCCTGGTCACATCGTCGATGATTCTCTTCAGCTCCGGGGTCATCGGTTTCATTCGACGATCACCCAGTCCTCAGAGAGCAGGTCCGTCTGTGACGCTATCCATGGAGCAACGGTGCCCTGCGCGCTCTTGATATCGATGTGAGGGTGACATTCCACCCGGGTGCCGATCGGCATGGCCTTGGCAAGCGGGTGGCCGGCCCCGACGATGAGGGTCGATCCCGGTACCCGGAATAGGAACTGATTCTTACCGTTCCAGCCGGAGCGCGCCACCCGGCGACCCTCGTGGAGTGCCATCAGCGCGTGGCCGAAATTCATTTCCCCGCTCTTGCGGTAAGCTTCCTCAAAGGTTGCTCGCGGGCTCCAGGATTTGTAGCCATCCTCGTAAATCACCTGGTAGCCGCTGTTGCCGTCCTTCTCCTGGGGCTCGGCTTTGATTCGCTTGGTGCCGTAATAGACTTCGCTCATGAGGAACTGCTTTCGTTAGACGCTGGAGGTCCTCCAGCAGGGTCGTCATCCGGTTGTTCGTCCAGCCCCTCTTCGTAGCCTTTGATGAAGGTCTGAAGCTCTTTGCCGATCCCCTCCATCCGATCCACATCTTTCTCGAGCTCGTAACCCTCCCATTCCGGCCAGTCCGGCAATTCGATCCCCTCGTTGCCTGTCGCGGTGCCGACGAGATCGACATACTCCCGAATCAGCCACGCCAGCGAGGCCACAGTGAGCGGGATCTGCTTGCGGTCGTGCTCGTAGCGCTCGATCAGCGTGCTGTTGTTGCGCTCGTTGCCACGATAGCCGAGCTCGATCGCAAACTCATTACGCGTGAGCCCGAGCTCCTCCCGGATCTTGCGGAACTCAGGCCCTTTCACGCGACGCACTCCTCCATCTGGATGAGTTGACGCCTCGATGCATTTTCGTAGACGCGCTGAAACATCAGCTCAGCCCGTCTCTGGCTCCCCGTGTCGTAGTACCGAATCGCCACCAGCTGAGGATCCGTGCTGTACTGCGCCACCAGGTAAAATCTGTCCGGCAGTGCTGGGCATGGGTCCAGCCGCCGCACCAGGCGCAGCCGGAAGCTGCCGACCAAACGTTCTTGGATCGTAATCATCGCCGTTGTCCCATGCTGTCAGGGCGTCGCGGCCCTGCTTGGTGATCTCGTAACCGTCGATGCTGCGAAAGCACAATTCGAAGGTCTTCAGGTAGGAGGCGTGCATCGGCTTGATGTGCCCGTAGCCGAGGCCCAGCGCCCGCAGCGCCAGAGCGATGTCGCCCGGCAGCTCGTGGCGATTGCCGTCCTCGTAAACGATCCCGATCATAGCTTCACCTCGCAGGGCAGCCGCACCGTGCGCGGATCGTCCGGCCGTCCCGCTGCCGTCACCACGTAGCTTTGCCGACAGGTCTTGCAGAGGATAAGCCAAGCGCCGCAGCACTCGGCCGGATAGGGCAGCACCGCCAAGCACGATTCCTTGTAACCCTTCGATATGTCGACATCGATCCCTTCCGGATAAGCCGGGTTCGGCGCGCACTGCGGCTGCCGGTTGTGGCTGAGGAAGGTGACCTTCAAATTATCGTTCGGCATGATCGCGCCTCCTGATCATATGAAGCACTGGCGGCTCACCGGTCATGACCTCGATGTCGATGCTGATGCGGTCAAAGCCGAGGTCCCTCAGCCGCTGGCGGAACTCGTGCACCGGGATCAGACCGGCGCGGTATAGCTCCCGCGCACGGTTCACCCGAAAGCACATCACCACGTAGACCGGGGTCATATCGAAATGCTGTCAATGCTTGCTGACTCGGCCTCGCGTTTGCGATGCTCGCCGGCGTACCACATCGGCAGCAACACCATCTCGCCATCGGGCGCCACCGCGACCGCGTGCTGACGCGAGGGGCTGACCACGATCAGATAGTCGCGATGGAAGCAGTAGCGATCGAGCGGGCCGATCGTGTAACCGTGAATGACCTCAGGCATCGCTCTTTCCTTCCCAAAATCGGCGAGGGGCAGCCGGCTAAGCAACCCCTCGCCTGTCCGCCCAGGGCGACCAACGTGTGCGTCGCTGGCCTCCTTGACGGCATCACCCTGTCGCCAGGGTGTCTCGAATTAGCTCGGCGGAGACCTCAGCTCCGGGGTGGCGCAGGTTTCCGGATCATCGGCCTCCGCCTACTCTGCCCGCTCCGACGCGCCAACGGGTGGCAGAGGTCTCGAATTAAACTGACGGGAGAGGCACCGCTCCCCTCCCGCCCATCCCTGGAAAAAGGGGGAGGGGGACTTACCCCTCCCAAGTCGCCCTTCCTCTCGGGAAGCTCTTAAGCCGCGTGGCTCTTGATCTTGGCCATCTCGTCGGCCAGCGTCCATAGCGCACGATTGAGGCGAACGTCACCGTCGACCGAGCGAACCGGGCGGGTGTGACGCTCGATCCGACGCACCGTGCCGTCCTGAAGCTCCTTCTCGTCGGTGTAGGCGATACCACCGCGAATCACGTTCTCCTGGACCCGGTTGAAGGTGGTCCACAGATCATTCTCGGTGTCGCCGTTACGGCGCGGGATCAGCAGCTGAGCCGGGGTCACCGGCGCCTCGGTATCGAAACGGGCGATCGCGGCGGAAGCGGCGAACGCCATCTGCTCGTCGCGGTTAAGCTGGATGCGGCGCAGGTTGTCGATGCCGTCGTAGGCAAGCTGGCTCTGGCCGATCACAGTGAAGGCGGCGTCCACGACCTGCGGGATGATGTTGCCTTTGTGCGGGATCGCGATCTTGACCGCGCCCTCATCGAACCAGATCGTGCCGTTCTTGCACAGCGCGCGGTAGAAGCCACCGAACATCTGGTAGGACGTGGTGCCGTCATGCGAGCCGAGCAGGCAAACTTCGTAGACGGTGCCGCCGCGACCGACCGAGGCGTCCTGCCGGAACCGGATCAGGTGCTTGGTGTAGCCGCGCTTGTCTTCGAACTTCGACCCGCCCTGCATGATCGAATGCGGATGAAACCCCTCACTGGCGAGCGCCTGCAGGACCTGCAGCGTCGAGATGAAGGTGTACTTGTCGGAGCGGGAGGAGTGCTTGTCCTCGGCGAAGACGGCCGGACAGCTGCGGGCGATGGTGGGAAGATCGAGAGCCTGACCGTTGCGGGCCTCGAGGACCACGGAGCCGCGGCCGAATTTTGCGTAGTGATGGGTCGAACCGGAGGAAATCTGCATTTGGGAACTTCCTTCTTTTGCGGGCCGGGATGGCCCTGAGCATCTTCTAGTCGCGCTTCCAAAAACTGTCAATGCTCATTGACAACTTATTTTCAAACCTCGTAGTCCACGGAGACGTATTTTCCCTCTTGGCGTTTGAAATCTAACGACAATCTGCAGGCGTAGCCAAGCTCATCAAATCTCGCCTTGCGGTGATAGAACTGGCACTCGGTCCTGATCGCGCCCTTCTCGTACATCTTCGGTCGATGCACCGTAAAGCCTTGATCGCACACGTTGTCCCAGTGCTTGGCGCCGGCAATATCCTCCAATGTTGGAGCCTGCCCTCGGCGAGGGCCTTCCATCTTCGCTGGATGCGCCAGCACCTGGACGTGGCAGTTCATGTCGGTTGCAAACTGATAAAGCGTGCGCAGACAACGCAGTACATACTCATCGTCGCGCTCGCCGTTGCCGCGTGATGATTCAAACCGGTTCCAAGGGTCGGCCTGCACGATCCGCACCCCGTGACGAATCACCGCAACCTCGGCCATCTCGAGAAACCACTCCAGCGTCGGCCGGTTCTCCTGGTGCACCAGGAAAAAATAACGCTCGTTGATCCAGGCATCGGCGTTGGCGCGCTCGTCGTCGGTCATGTCGCGCTCGAGCTTTTGATTGATCAGGGTGCGCAGCTGCCGCCGGACGTGCGGCTTCGGCCTGGTCTCGAACGAGGCACCGCAAAAGCCAACCTCGTAACGCTTGATCACGTTGAACCAAAGCTGGTTCCATAACGCGGTCTTGCCGTGCCCAGGGTGCCCAGTGACAACGCTGAGCGTTCGCGGCGCCAGCAGGACCTTGCGTTCCCACTCATCGAAGCCCGGGTTCCAAAGCGTCATCGGGGACGGCTCAGGAAGCTCGCTGAGGCGGTAGATACCGGTGACCGGCCATGGCAGGCTCCCATCCTGAATTAACTCACCCAGCGCCTCCGCGCCGTCGCTGAGGAGCATATCGTTGGCGTCCTTCACCCCCTCCGGCCACTCAACAAACCAGAACCTGGCTGCCCCGAGCAATTTGACCATGTCGTCGCGCAGGATGCGCCCGGCGCCATCGCCGTCACCGCACCAGACGAACCGACTAACCTTGCTCAAGCCGGCCTTCAGCGCCTCCTCAACGTAATCGTAGCCCGCGAGTTCCCGAGGATCGCCCTCAGTCGGCTTGTCCTTGGCGCCATGCGCGCCGAGCACCTGCGAAACCGGTATACCGGCTTCGACCAGGGCGCAGGCGTCGAGCTCGCCCTCGACGATGTAGACCACCTCCGAACCACCCCGCAGCACGCGATCCAGGTTCCAGAACGAGCGCTTGAAGCCACCCCCGGAGACGAAATGCTTGTCCGGATAGGCGCGCGCCTTCCAACCCTCAGCGTAGCGGAAAAATACCGCCGGCAGCTTCTCGCTGACGTCAGGGAAGAACGCCGTACCGCTGCCGACGTCGAGCTGCACCAAAGTCGCCGGGCTTAGGCCGCGGCTTTCCTTGAACCACTTGAGCGCCGGTAAAGCGATTTGAACCAACCCGCCAGCCAATGGGCCAGCCGCAGTTGTGGCAGTACGCTGCGAACCCGTCATGCTCCACCAGCACGGACAGGCATTTGACGCGCTTCTTTTTGCGAAGATGCGAACATTTCGGACATAGGATTTGGTTCTCCCCGGGCTTCAATCCGGCTGTTGGAATTCCAGCCTCGCGCAGCTTTTGCTCAATACGATCATCCATCGTTCGCCCCGTATCGCGGTAGCCCATCGTCGCCGTAGTGCGTGATACGCCTGCCGTCCTCATCGGCGGCGTCGATGTTTTTGGCGTTGATCTCGACCTGCTTGGAAATCCACATCACCCAGCGCACATCCCAGTTCGCCGACACCGCCGCAGTATGCAGCGCCCATCGTCGAAAATTCGCGAACGTCGCCGCAGCATCCAGCCGCGCTGCGATCGCCTCTTGGGCTCTTGGGCCGGTAAGGATGAAATCGTCCGGAATGGGGATGGGAATCTTGCGCTTCGGAATCTTGGCGGGCGCCGGCGCGGGAGCGGCGGCTACCTCTTCTTTGATTCTTTGATTCTTAAGACCTTCTTCTTCTTTGGTCCGCGTGCGGTTCACGAGCGGTCCAGATTCTTCTGGTGTCAGCGGTTCACTATCTGAGCCACCAAAGGCATATTTCTCGTAATTACAGATGATTATGAGGGTTCCATCCGGGTCACTGAGTGTGGTCACCATCGCTTCACTTTGGAGTCGCTCGATGAATCGCCGAACACTGCTCTTTGACCACTGCCATTTCTCAGCCAGGAACCGCTCAGAAAACATTAGCTGACCCCGCACCAGCCAGACCATTTTGCGGCCGCTCCGGATACGCGTGGTCTTCCAGGCTGCGGCCGAGATCATCCACAGCCACGCCTCGCGTTCCGTGAACGGCTCTGAAACAAAAAACGGATGATCGAAGATGCCGCGGTCGACAGCAAAAACACCGAATGTCCGTGTGACCATCTGCCGCTCCTTGGGCTTGAGCGGAGCAGGGAACCGGATGGAGGCGAGGAGGTTGACGGGAAAACGAGATTTCCGTAAAAACCTATCGCGACCACCCGATGCGCCTTACCGCATCGACTATTTGGCCCCCAGGGTTCAGCTCCTGGGGGCCGTTACTTTTTGTACGTCTCGTTCTGCAGAGTCGTCAATCGCTACCCGTGGGAGAGGCTCCGACCGCTCCCACCGGATGCGGTAGATCGAGTCTCTCCCATGCCTGGTGACGTGGATCCGACAATCCGTGCTGACCAGCCTCTCGTTGATCTGGTAGACGTGGCACTTCAGGACGGCGCGCTGTGCGTCACGTCCTTTCAGGGTCCTTTCGAAGAGATCGCTGCCGGCGATGCCGGGCTTGCCGGCGCGCTCGATCGCGTCGAAAATTCGGATCTTCAGCGGCGACAGTAGAACCCCGTAGCGCAATCTCGCTTCAGGAATTTGCTGACCGCAGTGATGACACCTCACGCGAACCATCGGTACACCCTAATCACCAGCCGTGGCCGTGCGTCGTAAAGCTTCATCACCATGGCACAGACGATGTTCGAATCGTCCTGCCAGATGATCGGGCGCTTGATCTTATCGCCCTTGAATTGCGGGGGATGGTGATTGGCGCCGTCGAGCAGCTTGCCGATATTTTCCCAGTCCGGCTTGGTGGTGCAGGCGATATCGCCGGCGAGCGCAGCGGCGCGCTTCTTCTGGCTCCAGCTTTCCGGGATCGGCATATGCGCGAACACCTCGACGCCGAGCGCTTCGTTCACCGGCTCAAGCCCGGCCGCGGCCATGGCGGCAATGGCGTGGGTCTTGATCTGGTTTTCGAAGGTGCGGGTCTTGGCTGGCGTGTAGGCCTGCACAAAGCCCCCACGTGTCGAGAACCTCGGGCGACCCTTCCCGGTGGCCTTGATGCGACCCTTGGCGTCCACGGGCCACGGCAGCTCGATGATGACGTAGGGTTCAGCCATGCTTCCTCCTTTGAAAGAGCCTCGGGGCGGCATGGAAACTACCCCGAGGCCCTCCCATTCCCACCCGTCCTAACTCAGGCTTGGGCTTTACCCCGGGGGAATTTCAAAAAGGGGTCGCGCCCGATGATCAGTCCGCGCGACCCCAATACTCCCACTCTCCTCGAGCTGGGGCTTTATCCCCGGGGAATTACGACGGCGATGCGGCCTTGCGCGCGAATGCGCTGTCGGGGCCGGATCCGCCTTTCTCTGCTTTTTCCGCTTCCGCCTTGGCGGCGAGCTCCTGCTGCAGGGCGAAATCAGCCCGCGACATCCGCAGGCCGCTGGTGATCGGCGCGTCGCCAGCGCCTGATGTCGCTTTTTCCGCCTGCTTTGGAGGCTCAGGCTCAGCTGCGGCGGTCTTGCCGATGCCGGCCTTGAGCTGCTTGGTCTGCACCTCGTGATAGCCGCGCATGAACTCGCGGTGCTGCTCGGTCGCCATGTCGTAACCAGGCTTGGCGGCCAGGTGCTGCATCGCTGCGTTCTGACCCTCCTTGTAAGCGCGATCGACCGCGGGGACGCGGGACGGCTCCTGGAACATGTCGAGCTGTTCGCCGAGGTCCGCGTCGAGGAACTGTGCGATCTGCAGCTGGCGAACCATCTTGGCCTTGGTCTTGGCTTCCTTTTCCGCGGTCTCGAGCGCGAGCCCCATATCAAAATCAGCCTTCTCGAACCCGTCGGCCTTGGCTGTCTTGTACAGCAGGCGCAGATCCGAAACTGCCGAAGCGACCCTGTCCCTCTGCTCTTTGATCTTGGGGAGGTGGTGCTTGAAGAGGTCCTTTTCTTCCGAGTTTGTCAGCTGCACGCGGACCGGCGCCGGCTCCTTGGGGGCCTTCTCGGCCTTCGGGGGCTTGGCGGCCTTAGGCGGCCTCGGCGCCTTCGCGGCCTTTGGCTTCGCGGGGCCGGCCGTCTTCCGGTTGTTCTTGTCGGCTGATTTCGGCTTTTTGGCCATGAGGCGCTCCTGGTTGATGATGATGGTGTTGGGAGGGGTGACCCATCACGATACCCCTCCCAACTAGACGCCGCGCCCGGGCTTCGGGGGCTGGGTGAGGATGGACCCGGCGTCTATTCGTACAGATGCGGGGCTAGCACCTTTCGCGGAATTCCAAAGGCCTTTTCGGCCTGAACCACATATTTGTCAGGGAACCGGCCGCGCCAATTGGCGTGGATGGCCTGGCGCGATGTCCCCAAGGCTTTTGCGATCTGGGGGATTCCGCCAGCCTTTTTAACGCAATAGGCAAACCAGACCTCAGGCGGGAGACCAGGGTTAGGCTTGCCCTTCTCGTTGAAAAGCTGGCTATCCCAGTCAATCTTCACAACTTTTGGTGCGCTCATTCGAATGTCCTTCCGGTCGATCTTATCTCTCTTTTGACCATTCTTGTCAATGTCCATTGACAACGCGCTCCGGTTTCCATATCTACAGGCACAGAGCCATTCCGGCTCGCCGCCAAAGGAACGCCATCATGGCCAACCGCAAGAACCAGACCAACGTTTCCGCCACCATCGATACTTTCGGGTACCTGTGCGCCCAGATCGCTGAGCTCGAGTCGCAAAGGAAGGCCGTCCGCGCCTGCCTGATCGAAGCCTGCGGCGAGGGTGCTTACGAGGGCGACCTCTATCGCATCACGATCTCGACCGCCGACCGCGAAACGCTCGATATGAAGGCGGTGCGCGCCAAGCTGTCCCGCCAGTTCATCGCCGCCAACACCACCGTGACCGAGGTCACCACGGTGAAGGCGACCGCCCGCAACGCGATCAACGTGGCGGCCTGACATGAAGCGCCCTCAAAAGGAAGTGCTGTTCATCAGCGACAAAATCCCGCGCCCGCGCCTGGAAAGCCGGGAATATCTGGCGACGTTGATTCGTCGCCAGCGCGCCAACGATCAATTCCTGGTCTGGCGCGAGAACGGCGAGATCCGCGTGCGGGTGATTTCCTGGCCGAAGGTCGTTCTCGCTATCCGCAACGCGAGCGTGGCGCACGCTGAGGACTATTTCGATCATGTTGCGACGCTCGAGCGCCAGGGCCTGAAGCAGAACGGGGAGCCGTCATGAGCCAGTTCTGGAAAATCGAGGAGGCCGTCGGCGGCGGCCTCTACATCGAACTCGACGGGATTTTCGAGACCGAAGAGGCCTGTAAGGCCGCGATCGCCCGGCACAAGCACAACGAGGATATGCGTGCGGTGCAATATCAAACCGGCGGCTGGAGCGGTGGCCCCGTCCGCGTGGTGGGGTACTACCGATGAAACGCTTTATCCTGGTCAAGACCGCGCTCGATCACCGGTTCCCTCCGGACGTCTTTGACGTTCCCTGGCGAGCGACGTGGGCCGACCGCGGCGGCACCGTCACGATCGATATCTTCTTCTACGCCGCTGACATCACCGCGGCCAAACAGCACGTCCGGGACAGGTACCCGGGCGCGACCTTCTCTGACGAGAAACGGGATTCAGCACTAATCCTTGCCGACATCCTCCGTACGGCAGCCTCAATCACTGCCGCGACCCTGTTTTTAACAGCAATCGCAGTATGGTGGATAATCACATGAAGAAAAGTGACGGAATTCAAGGCTTTGCGATCTGGCACCCTGAGCACGGGTTCCAGCAACCGCGCCACTACGAGGGCCGACTGGCCTGCGTGCGGATCGAGGACTTTTTCGAGGAGGTGAAAGACCTCAACGTCAACGCCGGTCAGACCCCCCGCACCGGCTGGCGGGTGGTGCCGATCACCATCACCCGGGACGCCGCGGCCGAGGAGGACCGCGCCGCGGTGCTGGAACAGGCCAACAGCTGCCTCAACCACCTCACCCAGATCGACGTCATGCTGGCGCTGATGGTGGGGGCGATGGGAGACGAGAAACCGGAGGAACCGGAGGGACCGCTGCTATGAAAATGCATCCAAAGGTGACCCCCAAACGCATCCGCGAGGCAGTTTTCCTCGCCAACATCAGCCTGGAGAACCCTGGGTTCTGCATGGCCTGCGGCGCCGAGGCCGGCGGCGTGGAGCCGGACGCGCGTGGGTACGAATGTGAGGCCTGCGGGGAACCGCAGGTCTATGGCGCCGAGGAACTCCTAATGGAACTGTCGTTATGACCAAGGAGATCGGCCCCCGCGAGAAGGCCGCGCGGGAGGTGCGCGAAGCGCTCTATGAGGCGAACCAGGCGCGCATGCGGGCCCTGACGAAGGCCGAGAAGCTCCTCGCCTTGGACAAGGCCGTCGGGATCGCTTCCCTCAAGCGCGGCAAGCTCCGGAAGGCGAAAAAATGACGGGCGGTAAGCACATCACGCAAGTCCAGACCATCGCCATCGCCAAGCGCCTGGAGGACGTCATCAAGCGCCTTGATGCGAAGCACTGCGAATATATCGGCGATCACACGGACCACTCGATCGCTAATGAATTTCAGGTCAGCCATCATGCCGTGCGCGGGCTGCGGACCAATGTCTTTGGCTTGCTCTTCACTCGCAATAGAGCCGAGGCGCCGGCGTTCCTTTACGAGACGCAGAAAGCCATCGAAGTGCTGCAGTCGGAAGTTGCTGGCTTGAGAACCATCCACAATGCCCGGATCAAGGATCTGATCAGCCAGATCGAGGACCTGAGAGACCGTATTGGGTCATTGGAGATCGATGGCAACGCCCAGAGCCAACTGAAACTGAGGGCAAAATGAAGCGCCCTCGCCCCTACATCCCGATCGCGGTCCGGCTCAAGGCCGCGATCCGGCTCTACACCGCGCGGGGCGGGGACTTCACGAATTTCCGCATCCGCATGCGCCGGGAACACGGCAATGTCGGCAAACGAGCGGCGCTCACCTTCTTGCTGAAGGCCATGTTCCCTGATCAGGTTCCCCAGCTCGACCACGACCCCGCGTTGATCCTGCGCGCGTTCGACAAGGCGACCGGCAAATATGCCCCGGACGCCTGTGATCCCGATTACCTGATCTGGCGCGAGAAGGCCGAGCACCAGGAGAAGACCTCCGGGCGCCGGCCGGGCGCCTCCCACACCATCACCACCAAGGGTTCCGACATCGGCCTAAAGACCAAGTTTGCCAGATTGGAAGGGGAACCGAAGCTCAAGACCAATATTCCATCCCGACGGTTCCAGCGCCGTTCCACGGCCGCCAGCATTGCCGCCTCAAAAAAGGGCTGGCGCACCCGCAAGTGGTTGGAAGCTCATCGTGAAACAAAACCGAAGGATTGATTCTATGGACAAATCCGTAATTTCGAACAACGAGGTTCCCGATTATGCCGCCGAGGTGATGGCGAGACTGCGGAAGGACTACGCGCTCATCCTTGAGAACACATCGAACATACTGGCGCGCCTGCGCGCGTTGCCGAATCCGATCGAGGATGAGGCCACTTTAAGCGATTATTCTAAAGTGATTGTTGAGGCGCGCGACTTACGCAAGCGGCTCGCCGCCTACCACGACGCCGAGAAGGCGCCGTTCCTGCGCGGCGGACAGGGCTGCGATCAGTTCTTCTTCGGGGAGATCGGCAAGCTTGGGCGCCGCGGCGACCGGGAACCGGCGGGTGGGATCGATATCGCCGACGCCAGGGTCGACGATTACATGCAGCGCAAGCTGGCGGCCGAGCGGGAGGCGCGGGAGGCCCTCGCCGCCATAGAGCGCCGCAAGGCCGAGGAAATCCGCCAACGCGAGGAGAAGGCCCGCCAGGCCGCCCTGGAGGCATCCCAGAGGGCGGCGCGCGCCCGCAACGCCGAGACCATCGCCGCGCACCGGGCGGAGGCCGACCGTCAGGCTATCATCGCGGCAGAAGAGCGTGCCCGCCAGCTCGTGGCCGATCAGGAGGCCGAGGATGCCCGGATCGACACCCTGGCGCCGGCGGCCGACATGACCCGCACCCGGCTGGAGAGCGGCGCGCTGGCCACCATGAACACGACCCCGTTCGTCCAGATCACCGATGTGACCCTGCTCAACAAAGAGCGGCTGTGGCCGCACCTGAAGGAGGAGCACATCCTGATGGCTCTTAAATCCTGGGCCAAGACCACCTCGCACAAAACGCCGATGACCGGCGCTGTGATCGAGTTGCGCAACAAGGGAGGAATTAGGTGACCGCAAGGAAACAGGTTTTCGTCCTCATTAACCGGTACGGCAATCCCGTCATCGTCTTCGCCAGCCCGATCGACGCGCTGGACCACTGCGCCAAGATCGCAATGAAGCCGAGGGTAAAAGGTAAGCGTCGGCCGGTGTATCAGGTGCAGGCATTCGACGTCAGGCCGGTCAACGCTGAGCACCATAAGGAACTCGTTAAGATGAGCGACCGGCTCCGCCACGCCACCCGCCGCACCGCGGTCGTCAAGCTTCCGGATCGACGATCTGGCGCGAAGGTGATCCGCAAGGCCCGGAAAGGGGCCAAGCGATGAATACGGCCGCCCCTAAAACCCCAGCCGAAGCTTTCGTGCGATCGATCTCAGAGCAGGTCTACCGCATCACGTTGTCGCAAAGTGCCGGCGGCCACGACAAGGCCTGGCGCCTGGCGACCTACGACCGGATGGTCGAAAAGGACGGCGACGGCGGCAAGCGCCAGAGCGGCCGCGCCGCCGCCTACGACAAGCTCACCCGGACCTATCTCGAGGTTCTCGGGATCCCCATACCCGAGGGAGAGTGACATGAAGGTTTTCGTGCTGATGGGAAATGACTTTCCGGACCGCGTCTTCGCCAACGAGACCGAGGCCAACGAGGTCTGCCAAACCCTGATGGATGCGCGAGGCAACCAGGGAGATCACGGTTTCCGGCGAATCTATTGGCGGGTCTACCCATTCGAGCTGCAGGGCGCCCTCGAATCCCATATGGAGGAATAGGCCATGATCACGGACAATGAGGTGAGATCGCTTTCGCTGGGGCTGATATTGATCGTTGTCGGCCTGCTCTATCTGTTCGGAATCATCCCGGCTGCCGCGCAGGGGTATGGCGGCGGTTTCGGCGTCTATGGGCCCTACGGCCGCCCTGACCGCGGGCCCGAAGCCTACGATCTGCCGTGCAACGCCCGCTACAATCCGGAGTGCGGCAGGTTCAGCTGGGAAGGCCCGCGCGCGCGGCAATGGCGCTACGAGCAGCATCCGATGATGCCCGATGCACCGCGGGGGCGCCGAGGTGACCCGTACGAAGGACCGATCGAGCCTTGGTACTGGAGTCGGTGATGATCCCGTTCGACGAGATCGTTACCGTCCAGGTCTGCCTGCGCTGCGGCAGGGGATTTCCGCCGTGGTCGGTATTGTCAACGCGCGTTGACACGCTACCTGTCTGGTGGACCACGACCGAGACCTCGCCGGTTTGCGGCGGTCAGATCCTTTCGGTCTCGCGCCACGATCAGATCCACCGGGTTGAGGTCGAAGAATTCCTTGAGGGCGAGCAGTGGACGCCCGAAGAGATCAAATCCATGACGGAGGCTCAAGATGCCCAAAAAGCCAAACCTGCAGCAACAGGCGAATGACGAGCCGTCTAATAACGTCTCCAACAACAACAAGCTCCCCGGCTTTCAAGGGGAACAGGGGCGCCCCAACGCCGTGGCATTGGCGCAGGCCTATTCGCCGCCGGAGCTGCTGAACCTCGCGATCATCAAGAAATCCGACATCGCAGTGATCGAGCGGCTGGCGACATTGGCTGAGCGCTGGCAGGAGGCGCAGGACCGGCGCATGGCCCTCCGGGCATTCAACAACGCCGTGGCCGACGCCAAGGCCAATATCCCGATCGTCAAGAAGACGAGCCGTGTGAAATTCGAGGCGAAGACCGCCGGCGGCAAAGATACCGACTACATGTACGAGGACTTTGCCGCGGTGGCCGAGACGGTCGCGCCGCATCTCGGCGCCGTCGGGCTGTCCTATCGCTACAAGTTGGAGCAGCCGACCGTCGATAGCGTCACCGTCACCTGCGTCCTGAGCCATCGCGATGGCCACATGGAGGAGACGCCGCTGACCTGCAAGGTCGATCCGTCGGGCAACAAGAACCACATCCAGGCGATCTCCAGCGCCGTCACCTACCTGGAGCGAATCACCCTGAAGGCCGCGATCGGCATCGCCGCCGGCAAGGATGATGATGGCCGCGCTTCCGGCAGGCCGATGGACGAGCCCCCGTTCGACGCCGTCAGCGAGGACGAGATCGAGCAGCTCAAGGCCAAGTGCGACGCGGTCGGGTGCTCATACGCCAGATTTCTCAAATGGGTTCCGACCGATTCGTTCGAGGAGATCCCGGCGGATTATTTTCAGGCATGCCTCGACGGCCTCGGCACGTTCAAGAGGCCAGCATGATGGAAATCTACGACGTCGAGCAAGGCTCCCCCGAGTGGCTCCAGCTGCGCATGGGCATCCCCACAGCATCGAAGTTTAAGGTGCTGATCGCCAAGAGCGAGGAGAAAAAGGGTCGCACCGACTATCTCTACAAGCTGGCCGGCGAGCAGCTCAGCGGCGAGCCGATGGAGAAATTCAGCAACGACGCGATGGAGGACGGCAAGGCCAAGGAGCCGATCCTGCGCGATCAATATGCTTTCTATCGCCCTTGCGAGCCTGAGCTCGTCGGCTTCATTCGTAACGGCAAGTGCGGCTGCTCACCGGACGCCCTGATCGGGGACCATGGCATGCTCGAGATCAAGCGCGCCGCGCCGCACGTCCTGATCCCGTTGCGACGAAGGGCGCGGTCCGACCCGACCTACTTTCCGCCGGAGCATCTCGCCCAATGCCAGGGAGGTCTGATGGTCACGGGGCGCACTTGGTGCGACCTGCTGATCGGGTATCCGAAGATGAAGCCTCCGGTGATTATCCGTACCTGGCGTGACGAGACCTACATTCAACAGCTCCGCGACGCGGTCGATCTGTTCGAACTCGAACTGCGGCGGTTGGTCGAGGCGGAGCGGAAGGAGGCGTGAGAGATGGACATCTGCAATAAATACTGGGTCGCTTATAACGTTGGCGACGGCAGCATTACGATCATGAGCCCTCCCCGCGGAAAGGTCTCGAAAGCTGACGCGCTGCTGCTCGCTGCGTGGCTGGCGGCGATAGCCGACCCGCTCGATGAGCACTTCCACAAGATCCTGGACGCGGTCAAGAATTCATGAAGCTGGAGCCGGTGGCGTTTGTCTGGGATGGTGCGGTGATGGTGCCGCTCGATCGCTTTCGGCCGCTCGCCCGGCGTCAATATCACCCGGGCCAGGAATACGCCTTGGTCCAGCACCTCGAGCGCTCCGACATCAGCCACAAGCACTACTTTGCTTGCGTCAAGAAGGGTTGGGAGAACCTGCCGGAGCGGATGACCGAGCGGTTTCCGACCTCGGAATATCTGCGCAAACGCTGCCTGGTCTGGGAGGGTTATGCCGATCACACCGAGATCCCGTGCGTGAGCGAAGAGGCTATGGCCAAAATGATCACCGCGATCAGGAAGGCGGATCCGTACGCCGTGATGAAGGCAGAGGGGCTCATCCTGCATATCTGGAATGCGCAGTCGCAGGATCACGTCAGCATGGGCCACGAGCTATTCCAGAAATCCAAGGATGACGTGCTCGGCCGGATCGCGCAGATGTGCGGCATCACCATGAAAGAACTCACCGTCAACGCCAAAACCAACGCCTGAAAGGAAGCCATATGAACGAACCTGCCATCGCTGCTAAGGAATTCCTGCCCGCCGGTCTGAAGCCGTGGGTGTTTTTCGATTGCGAGACCACCGGACTGCCGATGCGATCGAAGAAGGGCGAGCCGCCGATCCCGGCCGATCATCCAGGCCAGCCGCGGCTGGCGGCGCTGGCGATGGTGTGGGCGACGCCATCGCTGGCAATCACTCAGAAGAAGCGCTGGTACGTCAAACCGGATGGCTGGAAGATGGAGCCAGGCGCGACCAAGGTGAACGGATTGACGGATCAGTTCCTGGACTCGAACGGCATACCGGTCGGTCACGTCCTCGACGTCTATGAGCGCGCGATCGCCGAGGGCCACATCTTCTGCGCCTTCAACGTCCAGTTCGACGCCAAGATCATGCGCGGCGAGCTGCGGCGCGCCGGCCGGCCGGATCATATCGCGGACACGCCGACGGTCTGCGCGATGATGAGCTCCGCCGGCGTGGTGAAGGCGAAGACAGTCGATGGCCGGCCGAAGCCACCGAAGCTCGACGAGGCGATGCGGCATTTCAAGATCGATTGGGAGGGCACACCGCACACCGCGCCGGCGGACGCGATGGCCTGCCTGCGGATCACACGCTTCCTGTCGCAGATCGGCATCGATCTCACGCCCAGCGTCATCAGATCGAAACATCACGAGGAGCCAATCGGCGACCCGCAAAGCGACGGCTTCGGTCGATGAAGCTCCCGATCCTCACCGGCTTCGCCAAGCGCAAGCTGACGCCGGTGCAGGCCCGCTTCGTGCTGGACTGCCTGACGGTGAGCTTTCAGATGCGGCGGGCGGACGGCTTCCAGCGGCGCCGCAAGGGGGTCTACCAGGAGCTCGCTGCCAAATTCAGCGTCAGCGTCTCCTGCATCAAGAAGATCGCGGAGCGGCAGAGCTGGCGCACGCTGCGGCTGACGCAGCTCTATGACATCAAGGAGCGATCACGATGAGCGAACTCAAAAAAGGCGACCGCGTCATCGTCGAGCTTGAGCCGAGCGGCAGATTCCGCGGCACCATCACCGGCGAGAGCCGAACCGGGGAAGCCTGGACAGTCCTTAAGGATGGCACCAAATACCCGCGCGGCATCCATAAATCGTTTTGCCGCCGTGATCCGTGGGAGCCGCGTAATGATTGAGCTGAAGCGCCGCAGTGAAGCTGATCGCCTGCGCTGCGTCCTGCAGAAGATCGTCGATTTTCCGTTTCCATATGTCGGAGGAAACGCGGCTTATCAAATGCAGCTGATGGCGGGGGGCGCGCTCGCTCTCGCTGCCACGCCTGCGGCCGATATTCCGCCCTGCCCAAAGTGTCACGCTCCCTACCATTTGGAGGGCGCGGAACGCTACTGGGAAGCCAGATGGCGTGACGAGAAGGCGGAGAACGATCGACTTCGCGCCGCAGCCAACGCTTGTGCCCAATGTGCGCTGACGCCCGAGATGATCGAATTGCCGCGCTGGTGGATTGAGCGGGCGTGTGAACAGCTTTTCTCGTTCAAAGCCCTGCCATCAGGCCAATTGGGGGATTGGGCTTTTCTATTTCGCGAGATGTTGAAAGACATTCTGGACAAGAAAAAGGCAGATGCCGCAACGGGAGGATGCCAATGACTACTATTGTGACGTTCCCCGTCTTTCGTATCGACCGCGCCTCGGAAGAGCAGACTTTAAGCCCTCAGATGGAATTATTGAATCGCATCAGGTGGGCCATCGATGATTGCACCGATGACGATCATCCTGGCATAGCCGGCCTTCTCGAAGAAGCGAGAGTTGAAATTCTGCGGCTCTGCGCGCTCACATCGACACCGGGCGAGCCTGCCCAACGAACGCTGCCAGATCGCGAGCGCCTGGCTGAAATACTTTTTACGGCTGCGCACAAGGGGCTTCGCAACTGCTGGAAATGGAGCAATCCGGAGCTGGATCACGAGCATCCCACCAGTCGCGGCTACTGGTATAAAATCGCTGACGGCACTCTGGCCACGCTCACATCGACAGATCGAACTTGAACTTGTCTCGCATTGCGCAAACCGCTGCAGCGCAGTCGGTTTCGTAATTGCACGCCCGCTTTGGTTGTGACGCTCCCCTATACAGTTGAAACCAAATAGTTATCTCGCGCTGCGGCAATCGCTGCGGCGCAGGCACTTCTCTCGTTCAGTTAACGAGAAATCGGAAATCCCGAAAACTGGTTTGCTACAATGTCCTCACGCGCACCGAGAGTGCGTGGGCTGTTTGAAACGATGGAGATGAAGATGTGCGAGAAGAGCGAAGCTTGGCACACGATCGAGGGTAAGCACTTCGGGCGGTGCATGTGGCAGCAGCGGTCGCCGAACCGCCGAGGGCTGATGGAGGGCCTGCTGCACATGGCGACCGGGAGGATCATGATCGTCGAAAAGATGTACGACGATCCGCTACCTTCGCAGAATAGCTCCAAGCCGTGGCCGGACCTGATCGGGGTCAATGTCTATGCGCCGGTCGATCCGAACAACATGACGTGGGACGGCCTCGACGCCGCTCTGGCCGACTACAAGTGAGACCTACGCCCCGGAGTTACGGCTCCGGGGCCTGTTGCTGCTTCTAAAGTGACTGCGGACGCTCTCGCCGGTGAGTTGACGGTCGCGCCTGGCATCGTCATCCAGGATGCTGCCGATCATCTGGTCGGTACATGCCGCGCTGAGCAACCTGCGTATCAACGTCCCGTGCGAGATGCCGCGGATCCGAGCGCAGCTGCTGAAATAATTCTGCTGCTCCTCGTCGAGCGTGAAGCGAACAGTGACGTACATCAGGCGCCTCCGCCCTGCACGAAGCAGAAGACATAATCGGAGCGGCTGAGGAAGATGATGCCGTGGCCGGTCGGGTTCGAGCGGTCCCACTTCAGCTTGTTGGTGGGGATCTCGATCTCGGTGCCATTGTCGACGTGGCGCCGGCCGAGCGGTTCGTCAGGCCGGTCGTCGGTGATGACCGCGTAGTTCTTGCCGTTGTGAGTGCGTGTGTCGTCGGCCCAGTAGGAATCGGCCTCGCCGCAGCAGCTCGCGCTCGGATTGTCCGGCTGCATCAGCTCCTGGTACCACTTACGGATCGCCGGGTCGGAGTTTGTCCATTGTCCGCTGTCGCGCGCTAGGACGCCCGTGCTTAGCGTGCTTAACAGCATGAACCACAGGAGCGCTTTCATCGAGTCCCCTTCGCCACTTCCACCACTCCGTCACCGCGACCCCGATCGAAAGAATCGCAACTATAACGAGGACTGCGCAAGGCCAGAGCAGCCAGCGCAGGAGCGTCGTCATGGCGTGGTTGTATGATTACGCACCGCAGCCTCCATCGCCGCCAGCCTACGCCACAGCTGCTCACTGACACTGTCACGCTCCGACTTCCAAATATTGAACTCGTTTCTCGACATCGCCGCTGTGGCGACGTTCGTGGCCTGCTGGTCGACGCGCTTGATTTCAGCCAGGAACTCCAGCCGCGAAGCTTGCAACGATGCCTGAAGGTCGGCCTTGGTGGCGACCTCGATGCGTCGCCTCTCGGTCTCGGCCAGAGAGTCCCGCAGTGCCGATTTAAGCTCGTCGATTTCCTTTATCGCCGCGGTGAACCTGCGGTCGAGACTGTCGCTGTCGTGCCTATCAAGCCGCTCGGTCGTCTCCATGCCGAGCTTCAGCGCCTTATCCTGCTCGGCAGCATGCAGCAGAAGCTCTGTCCGCAACGTCACGAGATCCTTGTCTTTTTGAGACGAGATCTCATAGAGGTGGCGTTCGAGCGCGGTAAATTTCTCAATCAGGGGATTTGAGAATGTCGAAAACCACGCGCCGATGATGACGACGACTAGCAATCCGGCATTTAAGATCACACCCCAATTGGTGACCCTGGAATGGCCAGTCGTCGCCATTTACCCCTCCACGGGGTTAATACTTGAAAGCCACCCCAACCCGGGCGCCATTACCCTCTTTCGCGCAACGACCGCCGGCTCCTGGACAGATTGAGTTCGAATTCAACTGCCAGCCAGCCCAGGTGTCGACCACGACCCCATCGCTGAGTCGTGTCAACATGCCGACACCGAGCAGGGGAGCGATCAGCCACTGCTTGTTCTGCACCAGGCCCAGCCGAGCCGAGATGTCCTGCTCCACCAGGCCGGCGAAGAAGTAGCCGTTGGCGGGGCCCGCGGTGACGCCATTGGGCAGTGCCGGCAGGCTCGGCAGCGAGATCGAGTTACCGAACGGATTGAACAGGCTGTTGATCGGGGAACCGCCACCTACGCGCTGGATCATCACCAGTGGGCCGCTGAGAGCGAAGCCGTTCGCTGAGCCGTTGACATTGTCCATGCCGACGGAGGTTTCAACGAACCAGAACCCGGCCGCGCCGAGCGGGCAGGTGTAACCGAGGATGGCGTCGAGCTCGCCCTGCACGATCCGCTCGCCGGGTACGCCGCCGTTCACAGCCGTGGCGCTGCCGCCGGTGCCGAGGCCGTAGTACATGCCGCATCGCGTGGCCGGATAACCGCTGGCGACCCGCGCCTTGGTGGGCAACTGCGACAGATCCGCAGCAAACGCCGCACCGGCGCACAGCATCGCGCAGGCGACTACAAGAAGCTTCTTCATTTTCGGTACCCCCAAATTACACAGGCGAATTATTTCGCTGCGGTGACGTTGTACGGCAGCTGAGAAGCGAGCTCAGCTTCCTGCTTCGGTAGCGTGATGGTTGGCCGTGGTCCGCCAGTCTCAGTCGGCTTGGAGGCCGAGAGTATGATGGAATGACGGCTGTTGGCGATGAGGCTCCAGATCGCGACGATGAAGTAGGCGATCGGCGCGATGCAGGCCAGCGCCATCTGCTCGTAGCTGCCGGCGGCGGTGTTGGAGATGCCGAGTGCGGTGGCGACAGTGGCGAGCGCCGGGATCAGGATCCGCAGCTGCCCCATAACCTGGTCTTGAGACGGAATGTATGACATGCAGCCCCCTGAGGTTTCAAACCTGGGTTAGGGACCGGAATCGCTTTTGTCAGCCGGGATCGAGCTCTCGATGATGTTTTGCGCCAGGGTGTGGGCTTTGAGCAACATCGCGAAGCCAGCCTCGAACCTTTTGACCGCTTGCGCGGGGGCGGCACTCTGAGACAAGCCCATACACAGCACGCCGAAGATCAGGCTGAACCGCTCGTTGGTCGCGGCCTCGAGAGCCGCCGTGGCCTGTGCGCGCTTCATGTGACCGCCATCCGGTTGCAGACCTGCTCGACGTCGCGGACCCGATTGAGCCAGCCTTTGCCGTCATGCTTAAAGCCGGGCAGCTTGCGGTAGAACGCGGTCTTCCTGTCGGAGACCGCCGCGATCAGCCGGATCGGGTTGCAGTGCACGGCCGCATCGAGCGTGATCAGGCCAAAATGGCCGTCGTCGGCGACACCGAGCCCGCGCTGCAGCAGCAGCGTCGATTCATGCGGGCCCATATTCACGTTCATGTCGAACACCAGGTAATCGATGCCCGCCGGCATCGCCGGGCAATGCGGCATCCAGTATTGCGTGCGGTAGATCTCGGCGACCTCGGCATCGCTGGCGGTCCACACGTCCTGAAACGGTGCCCCGATCTGACGGCGATAGACGTTGTATTCGCGCTGGGTGATGCCGCGCGAGGTGCGCCCGCCCGGATCTTGCGGATCGTCGTCGTTGCCGCCCTCTTCCTTCAAGGTGTAGGGCAGGCACAGGTGAAAGCGGTCGATAACGTCATCCATCACAGCACCCTCAGGATATAGTTGACGCCGATCGTCGGCTGCACTCTGGGGACCGCCGAGCCGCTGGTGTTGTTCGACGTGGCGCTGATCGAGTTGTTGCTGGTTATGGAATAGGTATTGAAGAAACCACCGGCAGAGGGACCGCTAACCCCGCCGGTGAGGGTCGGGCTTAGAAGGGAGCTGTCGAATTCGAAAGTGTTGCCGCCTGAGCCGGTCACAGCGATCGACTGCGAGCCGTTGGCGAAGGTGATGCCGGTCGAGATCTGAGCCAACGGCAAGGTCAGGGTTTCAGCGCCATTGGCGCAGACGGCGCCGACCGAGGTGAAGGCGGTACCGCAGCCGCCGGCTGCGTTCGTCATGATGCTGGCGGCAGAGCCGTTGAGATTGTCCAGTGCTGCCAGCGCGCGACCGCGCAGGTCGATGACCGGGAAATTCCCGGCCGAGCAACCGCCGACACCGGGTGAGCCCAGCGCGACCCAGTAGGCGCTGTAGGTGGTGGTCGACAGGCACTGCCCGGCCGGAAAGACGTAGTTGGCGCTGGGCAGCACCGTGCCGGTAAACGGCATCATCGCGCCGAGCGGCAGCGCAAACGGATTGCCGTAAGAGTTGTGCAGGATCCAGCACCCACTCGAACTAAATTTTAGCGCATAGGGCGTCAGCGCCGTCATCACATTGGCCGGTACGGCAACGCCGAAATTGCTGCAAATTCCAAGAGATTGGCAGCCATCGACAGTGATCTGGGCGCTCGCCGCGTTGGCGACATGCGGCGTGATCGCAATCATCTGCCCGTCGGTCGGCACGGTCCCGGCGCCGCAGATACCGTTGCCGGCCGCAGCCTGGTTGGTGGTGACCGAGTAGGCGGACGAGCTGCCGGCGGTCAGCAACGATCCTGAAATATCATCCCGCCATTCAGCGGTGCGCGACATCATCGCACGCATGCTAGGCCCGACCGCCGACGGCGGCATGCCGATCGCCCAGTTGACGCTCGGGTCGGCCGTGGTGTTCGTGGCCGGCGTCGCTGACCATTGCCACAGCGCCGCAGTGGCCGGGCCGGCGCTGGCGGCGAATGCGAGCAGCAGCAGATATCTGAACAGGCCCTTCATCTAGATCACTCTCAAGAGATAGCTCACCGCGATGGTGGGCTGGACGTTGGGGTGCGCACTGCCGCTGGTGTTGTTGGACGTCATGCTAATCGAATTAGTGCCGCTAAAGGAGAAGGCATTGCCGGCAGCCTGCGACGGCGACGGAGTGGAGGTGCCGGAGCCGCCTTGATGGTTGCCTATTGTGCTGCCGCCAGTGAACATCGGGATATTGTTGGGGCCGGTTAACGTGATCGACTGGCTGCCGTTGGCGGCCACCATGCCGGTGGGCAGCTGCGCCAGCGTGAGCGTTTGGCTCTCGCCACCGCACTGATTCCCGATCGTATTGAAGACGACGCCGCATCCGGCCGCAGCAGAAGTCAACCGGCCAGCAAAGGTGCCATTGAGATTGTCGGACGCGATCGGCACCCGGCCACGCATATCGACCACGGCGAAGGTACCGGCACCGCAGCCGCCTGGCGCTGGCGAACCGAGCAGCGCCCAGTAGCCCGCATAGGTCGTGGTCGAAATGCACTGGCCGGCCGGCAGGATGAAATTGCTGTTCGGCACGCTATTGATGGTGGACGGCATCATGCCGCCGAGCGGGATGCCGTAAGGGCTGCCAAAGAACTCGCGCAGCATCCAGGCGGTGTTGGCGACGGAATACTTCAGGCTGTAGGGCGAGCTTAAAACCAGGGTGCCGGCCGGTGCGGCGACGCCTGGAGCCGACTGGATCGGCCGCGCGGTACAGGTATCGACCGCCAGCGTGGCCGTCGCGCCATTGGTGGCATGCACCGTGATCGCGAGCAATTGACCGTCGGTCGGTACCGTGCCCGCGCCACAAATGCCATTAGCCGCGCCGCTACCAGCGCGCTGATTGGTGTTGGCGACGACGTAAGCGGTGGAAGTGCCGCTGGTGCCGACCGCGCCAGAAATGTCATCGCGATATTGCGCGACCGCGGCCATCATGGCGCGACCGCTAGGGTCGATCCCCGACGGTGACATGCCGGCAGTCCAATTGATCGCCGGATCGACGCTGCTGTTGGTGGCGGTGGTGCGTGACCACTGCCAGAACGCCGCCGGCGCCGAGGCCGAGCCGAGCGCGACCAGTAGGACGAGCGCGTATTTGAGCAGACCCTTCATCAGATCACCCTCAACAGGTAGCTCACCGCGATCGAAGGCTGCACCGCCGGATGCGCACCGCCGCTGGTGTTGTTGGAGGTGACAGAGATGGAATTTGAGCCTGAGAAAGTGAGAGCCGTAGAATAGGAACCGCCTGACAATATATTAACAGACCCGCCGCTGGTACCGACCCCGCTGAGCGCGCCATTGCCATAGATCGAATGACCAATGGGGCCCGTCACCGTGATCGATTGTGCCGCATTGGCTACAGTGAGGCCCGTCGGCAACTGAGCAAGGGTGAGGGTCTCGCTTTCGATGCCTTGACCGCTGCTACCACTACAGACAGTGCCGACCGAGGTGAAGGTGACGCCGCATCCGGCCGCCGTCATCCGGCTTGCCGCCGAGCCATTCATGTTGTCGAGCGCCGCCGGGACGCGCCCCCGCAGATCGACGGCGGCGAATTGCCCAGCCGAGCAGCCGCCGACGCCAGGCGAGCCCATCAGAGCCCAGTAGGCGGCAAACGTCGTTGTCGACAGACACTGCCCAGCCGGCAGGATGAAATTGCTGTTGGGGACGCTGCCGGCGGTATAGGCCATCAACCCGCCGAGCGGGACGCCGTACGGATCGACATAGAAATCGCGCAGGACCCAGCGGCCGGCCGCAACCGAATATTTCAGCGTGTAGGGCGTGCCGGCGATCATGGTGCCGGCTGGCGCGGCAATCGATGGCGAAGTGACGATCGCTGCCGCCGTGCATCCATCCACGGTCAACAGCGCACTGGCGCCATTGGTGACGTTCGGCGTGATGCCGATCAGTTGACCATCGAGCGGAACGGTCCCGGTGCCGCACAGGCCGGTATTGGTGCCGCCGGCCGACTGCTTGGTTGTCACCGCCAGCGCGCTTGCGGTACCGGTCGTGACCAGGGAGCCGGAGATGTCGTCGCGATACTCGGCGAGCTTGGCCATCATCCCACGGCCGCTCGGCTCGACCGAGGTGGTCGGCATACCGTTGACCCAGCTGACGGCCGGGTCGACCGAGCTATTGGTGAAGGGCACCAGCGACCACTGCCACAACGCGGCACCGGCAGGCCCAGCGCCGATCGCGATCAGGGCGACGACGAGATATTTGAGTAGCTCTTTCTTCACTGGGTGCCTTGCGGCAGGGTCGCGTTCTGCGGCTTGGCATTGAGCTGCGCCATCACCTGGGCCAGCGCCTGGGCGTAGGGCTGCTGATGCGTCTGCGGCATCTGGATCGTCGGCGCCGGCGGCGGCCCAGCCATCTTCGGCATACTGGCACCAGCTCCACCCAAGGCGGCGAGCCCCTTCATCAGACTCGGATCGTTCGGATTGGTCGGGTTGAGCGCCATGCCTGCCGAATCAGGCGTCGGTGCTGGAATTCCTGGCGCGGCCAGCGATGTAGGAGCCGCCTGGCCGCCACCGCCGCCCAACAGGCTCGAAAGCCAACCCATGCCGCCGGTTTCACTGGGATCCATTTTGAGCCACCTGGAGCCGCTGCATGATGGCAGCGAGCCGTTGCGCCGCCGGCAAGCCGATCGGCTGGGGAATATTGATCTGCTGCGCCTGGGGCGCCTGCTGCTGACTGACCATCTTACTCAGGGCCACGCCGACCGGAGGCGCGTCCGGTGTCTCCCCGCCGGGCGTTCCACTCGCTGGAGGCGATGGAGACGTCGGAGGCGACGAGGCATCGTCGCTGGATCCGGATTGAGCCGGCGGAGAGATCGAAATTGGATTTGATTCGTCGCCGAGCATCGAATTCGCCCGCGCGCGATGCCCGACCATCTGGGTCGCTACCTTGTCGGCCACGGTCCCAGGCGCGCCACCATTTCCTGCGTCGGAGCGGTCGTACAGCCCGGGATGACCGGCGTTGATTGTCGAATAAATGTCAAGGAGACCCATCCCAGGCTTGACACCTCGATCGCGCAGAAAGTTTTCAGCAGCGTTGACGTGTTCTTCGAGGGGCATTCCGGGTCGGACACCATATTTCGCCTGCTCCTCCGGGCCGAATTGAATCAGCCCGAGATACTTTCCGCCCTTGCCGCCCCACAGGTTCGGATCTAGCTTTCCACCGGTCTCGTAGCTCATGGCCGTCAGCACGTCAGACGGCGACACCCCGAGCCGGGCCGATGAAGCTCTGACCGCATCCACCAGCTGGGAGCCCATCGTTGTCAAACCTCATGTTTATCGTCATGGCCATCGCCATGCTCGTGCTCTGGTGGGCGATCCATGTAGCGGCGCGCTGGTTCGTCACGGATTTCGGGATCCTCGCCGGGGCCATCGCCTGCGTTGTGATGTATCTCAGCGCGGTGGCGTTCGAGCGTGGTCGACACTGGTGAGCGGCGTTGCCGCATGCGCAAGCACGGCGGCGGCTCTCTCATAATTCGGATTTACACTACCCTTCGGCTTTTTGCCAAGGAACAATTCCTTGGTCTTGGCCAGCTGGCGGGCGGTTTTCAGCGCGGCCGCGCCTCGCTGCAGGCTTTCGCCGATGACGAGACCGGGCAGGCCGGCGGCATGAGTACCGATCAGCGCGCCGACGTGGGTGGTCATCACGCGCCCGAGTTTAGCGAGCGTCACGGCGGTGCCGGACGGATTGGTGGTATTCTCGAGCGGCGCCAGCTTGGCGAAATGCTCCTGGTAGACGCGGATATCGGCGCGCTCGGCCTCCGAATACAAAATCCTGGCAGCGGGCGTGTCGAGGAACTTGGCGAGCCGCTGCGACATCGCGTAATTGGTGAACTCCTTGACGCCTTCCGGCTTCTCGAACAGGTTTTTCAATTGCGCTTCGCGGATATGATCCCACGCCGCCGGGCTGCCGGCGCGATGGAGAGCCTCGAGCAGCCGTTCATTCTCTGGCGAGATAATGCCGTTGGCGGGAAAAATCTTCTTCACCAGATCGCTCGCGCCCTGCTCACCGCTGGCCAACTTGGCGAGCTGACGATCCGTTGCGCTCTGAGCCGGAGCTGGAGCTGCCTGACCACGCAGATCGGCGGCATGCGCCATCAGTCGGGTGCGCTCGGCCGGCGTGAACATGTCGCGGGCATGCGGGGTCTGCAGGTAGGTCTGCAGCCGGTCGGCCTGCTTGCCTGGCGGCAGCGGTTCCATCCCCTCCGGCGTGTCCAGGATGTGCGCTAGCATGCCCTGGCGCATCGCCTGATGCTCGGGTGAGTTCTCGCCAACGATCTGCCGCACTCGGGCGGCGATCGCCTGCGAGTTGCCACCGCCGGGCGCCGTGGGCGTGCCGAACATCGAGGTCGTCATCTGCCCGACCGGCATCTCCTGACCTGGATGTCGGCCAACGATACGCTCGACCACCGGACCGACGGTGTCGCCGCCTCCCTGGTTCGAATAGGTGGCGCGACGCTCGGAGTGCGCGGCGCGTGCGGCACGGATGGCTTGGTTATAGCCAGGACCGTCTCCGGAAAAGGCACCTGGGGTGCTCAAAACCGCATCGTGGTGCGCATTGAAGGCGTCCATGACGCGCTGGGCGGCATAGGCATCGGTTCCGCTGCCGCCCGGCGCGCGAGCCGCGCTGCGGGCGTCCTGGAGCAGGCCAACGAGCTGCTGGCGCGCCGCTTCGACGTCGGCCGGCGTCAGCGGCCGCGGGATCACGCGACCGTCCGGGGTGCGAATCATCTCGCCGCGCTGCAGCGCGTTCTCGTAATAATTGTGACCGAGCTGGTTATCGAGCACATCCAGCATGGCGCTGGCGTTCCGGGTGAGCTGCGGGTTGATGGTGACCCGTTGCACGCCAGGCCCGGTCGCGCGCTCGATGCGATTGCGGACCGACTGGCCGATGTTACCGAAGGCCGCCTGGGCATAGTCGCCAGGGAACTGGGACGCTGCATTGTAGCGATCGGTGACGTTCTGGCGCGCTGCCTGCGCGCGCTGCTGCACGCCGCCCTGGATGCCGGTGATGGCGTCGACCACGGACGTGGGTTGGGCGGGCTCAGGAGCCCCCAGGGGCGCCGCAACATTGCCCCGCAGCGACGTGCCCTCCGCTGCGATCTGTGCGTCGTGGCGGGCCTGCGCGGCCACCTGATCGTTATGCTGCTGGGCGAGCTCGGTGATGGTCTGGCCAGCCGCAGCCTCCGGCGTCGCCGGGGTGGCGGCTCCCGGGTTCAGGGACCGGCCGAACTGCTGCGCCGCCTGCTGAGTATCGGTATCGGTCTGCTCGCCGGCGGCCTGGGCGACCTTCTGCGGCCCCTCGCCGAGCGTGCCAGCCCTCGCCATCTGTTCCTGGGAGCCGATCTCGTTGGTCGGGGTGTGGTAGGACTGCGGAACCCGGACCGCATGAACATTAGCGCCGCCCACGGGCAGATTGGTGGTGATCGCGACCCGCGGCGCCGAACCAACCAGATTGCGCACGCCGCGCGCGGCCCTCCCGATCAGATTGCCAGCAGCCGGAAAGGCGCCGCCGGTGACGCCGCTGATCGTCGCCTCCTTGGCGATATCTCCACTGTCACCACCGCGGGCCGCGGCATCGACGCCACCGATCGCGCTGTTGGACATGACGCCGTTGCGAATCATCTGCGGCAGCGTGCCGCTCATGCCGAGCAGCCGGGCCGCGGTTGCCGAGGCCGCCAGCGGCGCCACCGCAGCGGAGCCGATCGCCATTTTGCCTACGGTGGTGCCGATCGGGTGCGAGGCTTCGTAAGCATCGGTGCCGGCAGTGACCTTCGGTCGGTTCTCCGCCAGACGCTGCGAAAAGCTCGGCGCGTGTGACATGCCAGTTTCGATAACAGGCTGCGCCGCCGCATTGAGCGCGGACGTCGCGTAATCGACGCCAGCCCCCGCGATCGGGATGCCTCGCAGTCCAGCCACCAGTGAAGCACGGTTATCGCCAATATCAGGAGCAGCAGCAGGCGCAGCACCATAGTGGCTGTCCATCGCAGACGTGATCTCGCTCTCCGGCGTTCCATCGGGAAATGCCAGATTTGACCCATCAGGACCTTTGACGTTGATCGTCATTGGGCGGGGACCAGTTTCCTTGCCTTCGGATCGTAAACATAGTTGCCGGGCGGAGGCGCCGCCGTGGCGGCGGGAGCGGCACCCGCTTCACCGCGCAGCCGGCTGATGATCTGCTTGGCCTCGGCGATCTTGGCGTCTGTCTCCGGGGTACGATATTGATACTGGGGATGATTGGCGCCTTTGCCCATCACCCGATCCCGGCCCTGCTCGAGCGAGTGGATACCGCCCTCCATCAGCTCCAGGGTCGACTCGAGCGAGCCGGCATGTTCAGGACCAGAGGCGTTTGGCTTGAAGCGGGTACGCGTTTCTTCGCGCTCTTTGACGCCGCCACCATTGGGCCCGGAATAAAGCTTACCGACCTCGCCGGCCGCAGCCGCGGCATCGGTCGCGATCTTGTTGGCGCGCCCCTGCTGAGCCGTTGTCGTTTGACGGATATCATTCATCAAATGAGCCGGCCCCTTGAAGCCAAACCCGCCACTCGGCTGGGACGCCTCGATGTCCTTTGCCAGCGTGAGGACATGGTCGATGCCTTGGTGGAACGACTTTACCTGCATGCCGACGCCAGACTTGGTGTTGCCGACGTCGCGAGCATACTGGTTGCGCGTGATCGCGGTCTGCTCGGTGAGGTCAGGGTCGATCTGGCGCGCGAGATCGGTCGCCGCCTTGTTCTTCGGGTCGTTCATCGCTCGGCCGTTGGGCCAACTCTCCTTGCCCTGCACGAGGTTCATCGCGCGGCGGTAGAGCGCAGGGTCGGCCTGCTGCGCCGCCTTCTCGGCGTCCTCGCCGGTGAGACTCGGGTCGATTAGACCGGCCTGACCGCTGCCGCCGGCCCAGGGCGTGCCATCAAGGTTCTTGATCTCGTTGGTCCACGGATTATGCAGCACCGAGACCTTGGTGCCATTCGGCATGTCGACGCTCTTCAGCTCGCTCTTCTTGTCGCCGATGTAGCTCGCCATCAGCGTCTTCGCGAGCTCCGGGTTGGTGGTCGCCGCGATCGCCTGCTGCCGCGGTACGCCAGCCGCGACCAGCGCCTGGTAAAGCTGCTGCGCACTGCCGCTCTGCAGGTTCAGCTTCTGGTCGGCCGCCGCACCCGCCTGCGCGCCCGCAAAACCGCGGCCGAAGCCGGTGGCCCAGGACGGCGCGCCCATCATCCCGGCGCCCATGCCCATCAGTAGGTTGGAGTTGTCTTTGATGCCGCCCCACACCTTGCTCAGCATGCCGGGGGTGGCGTCGATCATGTCGACCGCGCCTTCGGCCGGGGAGCCGCTGCGCTGGCCGCTGGTCGGCGCCGCGTTCGGCGGGATTGCAGCTTCGGCGGCAGGCGCCACAGCCACAGGACCCGGCGCGCTAGCCGGTCGTGGGACTGGTAGCGGCGTCGTCGGGGGCGACGGAGCCGGCGCGGCCTGGGGGCCTGCGCCAGTTGCTCCAGGCACCGCCCCGTAAGGACCTCCCATTTCGGAGCCGAGCATTCCGGGCAACGGTCCAGCCGCAGCCATCGGCGGCGCCGCCGCGGCAGCCGTCTGCGGGGTAAGCGGATGGGTCTCCTGGAACTTCTTGAGATCGTCATCGAACGCCTTCTCAGGCTTCTTCTTCACCGGCACGCCGTTGGAGTAATCGTCGTAGGCCGGCACGTTGAAGCGCGGGTCCTCCTCGTTGCCGAGCGAGCCCATCTGGAACGTGGCCGGATCCTGCGGCGCGAACAGCTGATCGAGCATTCCCATCGTGTGACCTCAGGCTGCCATCTTGAGCATGCCGATGCGGCGCGAGTTCTGCGTGGCCTTGGCGTAGTCGACGTGCTTGACGCCGCCAATGTCGTGCACGGCATCGGGCCGCACCTTCTCGACCTCCTGCGCCAGCAGACCGATCTGCGGCGTCTTCTTCGGATCGTCCTTCCAATTAAATTGGTGCACGGTCTGGCCATCGTGCATCTCGCCAACCGGCTTGATGTTTTCCTTCAGCCGCGCGTCCGACTTCGCCACCGCGCCCGCGATCCCAGCACCGCCCATCAATAGCCCGAGCATATTCGTGATCGGACTGGTCTGCTGCGTCGTCGTACCCGAACCGCTCGCGGTGCCACCAAGGCCCGCGATGCCCGAGGTCGCCGCTTCCGCCGGCGCCAGGTTGGTCCATGGCGTGCCGTAGGCGGTGTTCGCAGCCTCGTACTGGGTCTGACCGGGCTGGGTGATGAGGCCGGGCAGCATGCCGCCGGCGCCGAGGCCCTGCAGCTGCTGCGCCAGCGCCGACATCTGCTCGGAGGTGAGGCCGCCCGCGGTCGAGCCGGTGACGCCGGCCTGGCCGGCATTGGCGTTCATCAGGTTGCCGACGTTGGAATTGTACTGCGCCGCGATCACAGGCGCCTCAGCCTGCGCAATGCCGCGGCCAGCATTGGTCGTGAACGAGCCGGCGCCGGTCGGATCGCGCCCGGAGCCCGCGTACATGCTCTTGAAATTCTTGGTGATGTCGTTGGTCATCGTGCCGAGCGCATCGCTGAAGCCCGGGGTGTGCATCGGATCCAGGTCAGTGTTGCTGGCGAGCGGGTTGGTGTTCTTCATGTAGTTGGCAAGCTCGCCGGACAGCATGCCCTGCTGCGGCGTCGTGCTGGCGTTCAGCGAATTCATCACCGCGCCGGTGGCAGGTGCGCCGATGTCCGGGATCCCGCTGGCCTCGGCTTGCAACTTATCGGTCGCCGCCTTCTGCGCTGCCGTCACACCGGTGTTGATGCCGCCGATGGTGGAAGCTTCGTTGGCGAGCAGCGGGATCGTCGGCGCATACGGGTCGGTCTTCGACGACTGCTGCGTGCTGGTGGTGTTTTCGCTGCTCAAGGAAGCCCCCTCAGATTTCCAGCTCCAGAATCACCTGGGACCGTCGATATCGCGGAAGAAGCTTTGCCCAACCGGGCCGCCCTTGGACGGTCACCCTAGAGCACCCTTCCGTCTTTGCCCACTCCTCGATCGTGGCGATGCCATGGATCCAGCGCGTCGCCTCAGCCCCGCCGCAGGCCACCACCTCGCAATAGAGACCGGATCGCATTCTGGCTAGCCTTGTGAGCACGGCGCAGAGCACTTTCGCCTCATTGTCGCAGGCGACCCATAGCTGCTTGTCGCCGGAAACCAGATCGGAGTGCAGCGTCGGCGGCAGCGGGATGTCCATCTCGGCGTAGGCGGCATCGAGCCAGGGAAACACCCGCTGCCAGATGTAGCCAATGTCGGCGCGGGGAATGCAGAAGATTTTGATCGCCATCACGCGCCGCCGGTGATGCTGTAGGTGTAGGTCTGGTCGGCATCCGCGCGGCTGGGGTGCGTGATGGTGAAGGAGCCGGTGGTGCGTGAGGAGATACGAAGCCCTGCCGGAAGCGTTCCAGCAGCGCTCACGTCCGGATGGCAGCTCGCGGCCACGGTCGCGCTGATGGCACCGGCTGCTCCGTTCTTGACCCAGGCCAGGGTAAATCCATCCGCATCGAACGAAGCTACGGTGAAGGTTTGATAATCCGCCCCAGCGGCAGCTGCGCGCTGAATCCCGGCGATCCCTCCCTGGTAAAAGACGTTGCCCGGCATCGAGATTTCCAGGCAAGTGTTGTTGACGCCGTCGGACGTCCCGATCGAGCCGCTCGTGTTGCCGCCGGACACGCCAGTGTTGAACTGAATGAAGCCCGGCTTAAATCCCAGCCCGGTGTAGGCGATATTGGCGGTGGCGGCATTGAGCAGCCGGGTGACCCCGAGGATCTTCGGGTTCGGCAAAATGATCTTGCGCGAGCTCTCGGTGATCGGCGTCAGCGAGATGTGCGAATTCGGATTGCAGCTCTGGTGATTGACCACGGTCGTGGTCTGATTCGCCCGCAGCGTCACCGTGCCGGTGTTGTTGGAGCCGCCTTTGTAGAGCTGCCGGATCGCCGAATTGAGCCGCGCCGGATCGCGTTCGCCAGGGGTTGGACTGGTCATTGATCGTCCTGCGGATTGAGCGAGCCCATCGGCACGCCACCGGCATAGAGCGGGATCTCCTTTTTGACCAGGCCGCGCTTGACCACTTCATTGCGCGGCATGCCCGTAAGGCGATGCGTGCGCTCGATCGCGTCGTTGACGTCGGTAATCATCGGCCCCTTGTAGCTGAACTTCTTGCCAGCCTCCTCGGTCTTGAGCTTCTTCAGGCCCGCCCACGCCACGTCCTGGAAATCGCGCGGATGCACGCCGTTCTTGGCGGCGAGATCGTGCACGACCTGCGCCGCCACACCATAAGAATCGCCCGGCGGCTTTTGCATGCCTGGGACCAGGCCGCCCGACATCTGCTCGTCCATCGTCGCCTTGTTCGCGTGACCGAGAAAGGCATGCGCAAAATCGTGACGCTTCGGATTGTTTTCGGTGAAGCCGCCCTCCGGCATCTTGCGGAACTGGTCAATGTTACCTGACACATACCGCCCGCCGATCGGGAACGGGAGCTCGTGGCTGGCCTCCGGGATCGCGCCGTGGTTCTTCTGCGCCCACTGCACGTAGTGTGCGAGCAGCAGGTTCGAGGTCGGATCGGCGCCGCCGGTGGTCGCGGCCATGGTGTGCGCGAACTCGTCGGCGAATCGCTTGCGACCCTCTTCGGGGCCGAGGTGCTTGATGTACTGCTGCTCGAGCTGGCGCATCGCGTACCAGTTGTCAGCGCCAGGGATCGCCCGACCGACGTCGAACGCCTTCTGCAGCCGCTCGGTGGCCTCCGGCGTCGAGAACATCGCGTGATATTTGTCGACCGTCGCCTGCTTGGCCGGCAGCGCGTCCTTGGTCATGTCGAGCGGGGTCGGATAGTTCGCCGGATCGACATGGCTGCGCTCTTCCGGCGGAAAGAACGGGTCGTAGCCCTTGGTCTCCAGCTCCTTTTGGATCGAGCCACGGTCCTTCTGGAACGCCTGCGCCTCCGGCGTCAGCTGCTTGCCCCAATAGGCCTTACCCTGGTCGACGAGCTTCTGCGCCGCCTTGCCCTTGTTCGGCAGCGGCTTGCCGGTCGCCTTGTCCATCAGCTGCGGCGGACCGACCGGCGGATATTGCTCGGCGTATTGCGGGTACTTCGCGCCTGGATGCGGCGCCGTGTTCGGATCGACGCCGGCTGCCCGCTCAAGCTCCTTGATCGGCTCGCGGTCGCGCATGGTCCAGTCCGGCATCAGCCCGACCTTCTGTTCGGAAAAGTGCGTGTCGGCAGCGCTGGCGGTGCGGTTATGCTCGCCATGCGGACCGTAGTTGACCCAGGAATTCTGCCCGCGGGTCTCGGTCGTCATCGCTGGCCGGGCGGCTTCCGAATACATCTTCGAATGCGTGCGCCAGGCATTGTCCTCGCCGGCGGCGCGGAAGCCATTGCCCTCCTTCAGGTGACCGAAGTAGTCGTGCACGATCCGGAACAGGTCATTGTTGAGCAGCGGCTTGCCGTTTAGCATCTCGCCCGAAGGCTGCAGCATCGGGTGCTCGGCCGAAGCCGCGCCCTTCTCAGCACCGAAGCCCCCTTCAGTCGGAAAGAACCACAGATGATTGTTCTCCGCGACATCCTTCGCTGCAAGGCGTGGATTGGCCGCATACGGATCCGGCATGTCCGGTCCGATCGGCTCGACCTTCAGCCCACTCTTTTTGATCGCGCGGTACTGATCGCCGGTCTCCTTGGCCAGTGCCTCGTACGACGCCTTGACGCGTGGGTTGCTGGGTTCATGCTTCATCTCATCGAACGCTTTGGCGATCGCGGTCGAATGCTCGACGTCGAGCGGCCGGTAAGCCTCGGCACGCTCATACGGTCGCCCGGTGTGCTCCATGTACTGCTTGGCGACGTCGTGCACGGCGCCGATCGGGCCGGGGATGTAGTGCTCGCCATTCAGGACGATGGGCTTTTGGGGGAGCCCTGCGAGGGGTTGGACGGCTCCGGCCGCCCGCGCTGATGCTCTCTGCGCTTCCTCCAGGCTGCCAGCTCCTCCTCCTGCTCCTGGAGCTCCTCGGGGGATTGCTGCGGCTCTTTCGACATTGGCTTCTCCTGCATGGGCGGCGGCAGCGATCGGCGCGGCCGCGGCATTGTCTTCGAATAGCGGCATGCCCTTGGTGAGCAGCTGCTGCTTCAGCGAGGGCGGGATGTCCATATAGTGTACGGGATGCGGAGTTTCTTTGAGCGACCAGAATTTCGCAGCCACTGGATTTCTGCGCAGCCACGCTTCTCCTTGCGCGCGATCGCTAAAACTCTGTCCCGGCTTACCCTCTTCATCGACCAACGAATAACTCGATTCAGGCAAGTGCCCCCGCCCCACCTTCACACCATGCGGCTTGCCGATTTTGTCGAGATATTCCGGAATGATCTTGTCGTAGAAGCCCTTCATGCCCTGGCCGCCGACTTTCAGATCAACGCCTTCATACTTTTTGTAATTCGCCTTCTCGTTGGCGATGCGCTCGGCCATCTCCTTGCCGACATAATCCGGCAATTTTGCCTCGGGAATATTGTCACCAATGGATGTGCTGCGTTGAACTGCGGTTTGCGATCGACCGACACCCTTCAAATCGTAGGTGCCGTCCGGATTGCGATTCCACTCAAGCCTGTGAAGCTGCGTGCTTAGATCGTATCGCGCCGCCTGCGCCTCGCCCGGCGTCCAGCTGATCCGGTCCTTGCCGGTCTCGGCCGCCTCGTGCAGCGCGCGCTTCAGCGCCAGCTCGTGCCAGTTTTTCTTGAACGGAGCATCAGGCACGCCACCGGTCTCCAGGCCGCCGAAGTGCCGAGCAACTCTTTCGGCCTCAGCCGGATTTGCGCCAATGCCGTAAGGAGGCGCTGCGCGATCGGGACCGTGAACAGCGATGCCGCCATCCTCGAGCGTGTTATATCGCCAGCCAGGCTTGAGACCTTGCCCATAGCCCTTCTCGCGACCTGTCTGATGCCAGTCGCTCTGGATCTCCTCGAGATGCAGCGATGGCTTGGCCTCGCGAGCCGGCACGATATTGACCTGGCGCTGGATGTTCTCGGGCAGCTTCTCGATGTAGGCGTTGGCCGTGGCGTGGTCCGGAAAGTGCTGCGAGGCATTGCCGGACACCTGGTTGCGCACCACGAAGCCGTTGCCCGTGACGTCGCGATCGTTCATGCGCAGGTGCGCCAGCACGTTGGGCTCGTCCCAGTGCGAGGATTGATAGACCGGATGCCCGGCGTCGCGCGCTGCCTCAGCGTCAGCAAAGCCGGGAGGCGCGTAGGTCAGCAGCTTCTCGCGGTAGTTCTCGCCGCCGGGCAGCTGGTATCCGGCGTAGCGCGCTGCGCCCGGCACTTCATCAGGGTTTTCATGCGTGTACTGTTCATAGAAATCACGCGGACCGCTGTATTCGGCACGGCTCTCAGGCTCCAGCTCATGATAGCGATCACGGAAATCGTACTGCTCCTCCGGCGTCAGTTTTTCCCACGCCGGGTATTCGCCACCCTTCATCACCTCGCCGAGCTGGACCTTATTCTGCTCGAGATGGTCCTGCAGCTCGGCCTTGGTGACCGGCTGATCGCCCTTCTTCGCCAACATGTCGGCGGTGCCGGTGTACTTCAGCTCGTCCGGCTTGACGCCCGGCTTGTTGCTCAGCGTGCCCAGCCACTGCTTGGCCGGCGCCACCTCCTGGGGATGCTCGGCGACAGCGTGCTCCAGTGCCGAATAGAACGGCGGCGCGCGCTCGGCAGCCGCCACCGGCAATGCTGCCTTGGCCGAATCAGCCGCTACCACCGGGGCCGCAGCCGCCTTGCCGCCGAAGCTGGCGCCACCTGCCATCGCCGAGGTGTCGAAAGCGCGGTGCACCATCTCCGGCGAGGTGTGGCCGTCGGCGTATTCCGGGATCTCGCCTGACTTAACGTCACCAGGCGCCGTAAAGCCGCTCTTGATGGCGCCGCCGACATTGCTCAGCACGTTGGCGATGGGGTCCTGCTTGAGCAGGGCATCGGCCTCCGGCAGCTCTCCCGGCGCCACAGGCGCCTGCGGCGGGGCGCTGGCGAGGCCTTTGGCGAGGCGGTAGGGCGCGCTCAGGACGCTACGGCCGGTATCGGCCCAGCTGCGCTGCTTGGCCGCCTCAGCGTCCTTCTGCTGCAGCGCCAGGCCCTCCTGAGCCTCCTGCTCGCGCCAGTCGCTGGGGTCGAGGGAACCGAATTCGGCCATCAGACATCTCCGCCGGGCACCGTCAAAGGCTGGAGGCCACGGGCATATGTCCACACTGAACCCGCCGGCAGCTCCAGTCGACCCCGCATGTAGCGAGCCTCAACGCAGATGCCGGCAAGCCCATTGGCATCGATCGTACTCGGCGTCGAGATTACCCGGGCCGCGGACGGTGAGGTCCGCGTCACCACCGAGCAGATCGCGACCGCGCAGTCCGTCAACGGCCGGATGGTGTCGCAGAACACGGTCTCGCCCTCGAGATCGAACTCCTCGGTCTCCACGACCGCATCCATATTGGTGCCGGTGAAGAAGCCCAGCGCGTTGTTCTGATCGAACACGGAGATCGTCGCCGAGGCCGCGATCGCCAGACTGTCGAGCGAGAAGCCGAGCGCATCGAGCGAGCCGCCGATGTGAGCATTGGTGCAGGTGTAGACATGCGCGCCGTTGAAGACCGAGCCGATCAGGTCGATATGGGTGGCGTCGATGATGGTGAATTTCCAGTTCCCGTTCGGGGTGTTCGGGATCGCGCTATTGACGTCGTTGGCGCCGGTCCCGGTCACGCCATAGACCTCGCAGGAAGGTTGGCCGGCGAGCGTGAACGAGACATTGAAGGTCGCGTTCAGCGTCAACCGACACAGACCGCCGCCGTTGTTGGCGACAGCGGTGACGTTGAGCGGGATCGGCGCGACCGCGTCGAGCGCGTCCAGCGTGATGCCGGGGCGCGCCAGCGAGGCGATGTAGTGACCGTTTTGCAGGATCAGGCTGAATTCGCCGAGCTGGCCGATCGACCAGTCGTAGACCAGGATCTTGTCGAACATCCCGGTCTGGCCGGTGATCGACTTATAAGCCCAGTAGACCCGGGTCTGCGACGGATCGGCTGAGCCGATCACGAGCTGCAGGTTGGCGGTGTCGACGTCGCCCTTGAAGAAATCGTCAACCCGGCCCTTGCCGATCTGCACCGGATAGCCGCCGGGATCGATCCGCTTGATGCCCTGGGCGGAGATGTAGAACGTCTTCTCGCCGGCGTTGATGATCGAATATTTGGCGAATAGCGGATCGTTCTGCGCGATGCGGACGATTTCAAACACCACCGCGGTGCCAGGGGCATAGATCAGCGAGCGGATGCACAGGTCCTGGAACGCCAGCCCGTAGTTGTCGCCACCCGACAGGCCATGGACGCCGCCGCCGTCGGGCAGGTCCTGGAAATCGGAATAGCCGACGCCAGCGGTCCAGGTGGTGATCCCGAACAGGTCCGACCACTGCACCCGGTTGACGTTGCCGAGCAGCTCCGACAGCACGATGAAGCCGTTGATCGCGGCGATGCAGCCGGCTTGCGGCGGCGAACCACCGAGATCGGCAAACGCCGCCGAGACGCCGAGCGTGAAGGTCTGCGGCACCGTATTGGCCTGCACCGCCAGCAGGGTGGCCTCGAACTGCAGGAACTGCCAGTTGGAGTCGCTGGCTACCGGCGAATAGTTGACCGCGCCCTTCGACACCAGGACCCAGGTGAAGGTCGTGTTGTTCATCTGGTAGAGGTTGGTTGCGGTGCCGGCGAAGATCGAGATCGAGCTGTCGGCGTTGCGGGCGTAGTAGTAGCCGCGGCAGTCCGCCGGCAATGCCGTGGTGAAGACGACCAGCGCCGGCACCGGACCATAGCCATCGACGCGCGGCACCACGTTCTGAATCACGGACGAGAAACTCAGTCCGGGCTCATTCTGATCGGGGGCAAACTTTGGGAACGGGACAGTGGGGGCTTTGGCCATGGCTCACCACGGCATCGGCGCGACGCGACCCCGACCCTTGAGGCGATTGACCTCGCCCTTCAGCGCGCGCCAGGCGCGATAGGTGGCGCCAATGGGTCGCTGCTCCGGATCCGGCGACATCATCGCCGCCATCTTCTCGTTGCGGGTGACGTGGGTGGCGATCTCGAACTTGACGCGGGAGCGGATCAGCTCCTCGCCGTCGGTCATCCAGCGATTGCCGGTGGCCACGTCGGACACAGGTGCTGCCACCAGGATGTGGCAGTCGAGCGTCATCGCGTAGACCGTGTCCGGGATCGGGGAGATCATCAGGCTCTCGCCCTCGTAGGCGAATTTCTCCGGCGGGCCCCGCACCGCGGTGTTCTGGTTCGTCATCACGATGTCGAGCGGGGTGGTCCGGCTCACGAGGAAATTCGAGGTGCCCTGGGTGTAGATCAGCCAGTCGATGAAGAAATTCGAGGCGATCTCATCCATCGCACCGATGTCATAGACGAACTGGCCGGCGACAGTGTTGAAGGTCGGAGGCAGCGCCGGATTGATGTCAGAGAAGCGGAAGCGCTGCTTCTGGTACACCTTGATGGCGTCGGTGATGGCGTCGGCGATGCGAATGTCGCTCGCGAGGATGTCCGGACGCGCCAGCTCCAGCGCGATCCGCGCCTTCAACAGTGCCTGCGTGCCGATTCCCATAACTGGTCACCCCATCGGCACGCGTAGCACAGATCAGGAGTAGATAACGCAGGTTTCCGCGCCTGGCGTCACACCGGTGAAGCGGAACTGGCAATCTTTCGAGTTGTTGGCGGGGATCGTGCCATTGCCGCCGGTGTCGAAGCTGATGCCGGCGCCGAGCACCAAGGTGAGAACATTGCCGCCGTTGTTGATGATGATGCAGTCGATGGTATCGCCGATATTCAGCGGCGTGCCTGCACCGCGCAGGATCGCTGCGATCGCCGCCGCCGTCGGCAGCTGACCGTTACTAGCGCCGCCCGAGGCGGAATGGAGGAGGATGGCGCCGACGATATCAGCCGCTGCATAGGTCTGATTGCCGGTTGCGAAAATCGCAGGCGTCGGCGTGTTGTAGATCAGCGGGCTGCCGATCTTGACGCCCTGGTTCTGGGCTGAGGAGTCTACGCCGCTATTGGCCATGCTCGGAACCTCAAAAAGAGAACGGGGAAGCGGCGGGGTTAGCCGCCGCTTAATTCATCAGCCCGGGAAGTTGCCTTCGAACTCGATCACGATGTCGAGCACGCCAGCCGCAGCGGCGGCAGAGAACTTCAGGAAGATCGGGGTGTCGGCAGCCGCCGCATAAAGGCGACCATGTTTGGCTGCGACAGCGGCCAGTGGCGTGGTGGCGTTGGTGACACCCGCCGAGATCATGTTGGTGGGCGGACCATCGGTACCGAGACCGAAGGTCGGCGAGCCGGTGAATACCGTCGAGACCTCCGATTCGATGGCGGTGACATACGCCCCTTGCGGCAGCACACCGACCTGAAGGCCGTTGGTGGACGTCAGAGGTCCGGCAGCGACGCCAGCCGGGATGTTGATGCGAATGGTATTGGATACCTGACGCGGGTCCTGTCGGGCGACCGAGCCGGCGGTGTTGGTGGTCATAGCTGCTCCTCCTGAAAGGGCGAATGCGAAAGGTGGAGAAGGCGCCCGAAGGCGCCCTCAGGCTTAGGTGTGCGCGACCGCGAAGGTGGAGCAGACGATCGTTCCGTAATCCAAGTTGTTGTACTTGGTCTTGCGGAGGCCGTGGATGGTCCAGGCAGAGACCTCCATGCGACGCTTGTGGTCGAACAGCTCCTCGTTCCAGCGATACTTGCCGGGGGTGTCCTTCTGGCCGAAGGCGATCATTGCCGCCTGGCCGCCGAGCAGCACCGAGCGGAATACGTTGGCCACGGTGGCGCCTGCGTTCGACACGCCATTGGTGACGTTGAACGAGGAGCGCAGGATGACCGAGTTGTACTCGCCGATCGCGCCCGTATAGAGCCCGTTGCCGGTGATCTGGCCGCCGGTGAGGGCCGCCTTGGTGATGTCGAGCCACTGACCCGTCGAGGTCGAGGTGCGCAGATCAGTGACCTGGAACGGATGCAGGTACATCACGTACTTGTCGGTCAGCGTCGAGTTGTAGTCGCGTCGGCCGCCCTTCGGATCCTGGCCACCGATCTTGATCGGACGCAGCTTCGGGGTCGCGACGATCGCGGCTTCCTTGACCTTGTCGATCAGGTTGATGGTGAAGGTATCGGATGACAGCAGCGAGACGTCATCGGACCGGCTGGACTGCCGGATGATGCGGGTCGCCGCCACCGGGGCATTGAGGCCGGTGAAGCGAACGTCGGTCTGCGGGGTGAAGCCGCACACCTGGTTGAAGAAGGCGACCGAGAACCGGCCGGCGTACCAGTCGGCAAGGCCGTCGCGGGCTTCCTCACGTAGATTGAAGGGGACGCGCTGGGCGTCGATGGTATTGCCGTTCTTGACCGAAACCACGTGGCCAAGCTCGTTGATGACGAGCGCGTCGGAGAAGATCGACAGCGATTCGCCGTTACCTTCCGCCAACTGGTTCTCGGTAAAGCCGGCGCCCACCAACTGCATCCGGATGCCGTAGGTGACCTGGTCGCCAGGTCCTTTCGACGTCTCGGTCTTGCGATGGATGATGGAGTTCGGCGAGTCGCCGATCAGCGGGCCGATGTCGGTATACTTCAAAGCTTCGGCGTCGAGCGTCTTGGACCACAGCTTGACAGCTAGCGAGTCATTGACGCCAAAATTGGTCATAGCCATGGAAAGGCACCCCTGCGTATGGCCTCAGCGCAAAGGGCGCGGGCCGGTTATCGCGTGTGAGATTTTGGGATGCGCGATTATCGTTCTGCGCGACGGGATGCCCGCGTTCTGGGGCATCGCAGCTCGGACACTTGACCGTGGTCCGTCACGAAAGCCCGGCGTGAGCCGGGATTAGTCGTTAGTCGCCGAAGACTTCCCGAAGCCTGGCTTTGGACATGCCTGCCACTGCTTGATCGAAGTCATCTTCATCCATAGCCAGCAGTTTCGCGCCTGTCAATTGTTCCACGGGCGAGCCGCCGACGTTCGACAGTGAAAGCGCTGCCTCCGCACCCTTGGCAGCGAGCGCGACTTGCTCGGTTACGGTCGGGATCGCAGGCTTGGCGACAGCTGCGGCCGCTGCAGGTTTTACAGCCGCGTCCAGTGCCGCGCCTGGCACAAGTGGCTGCGCTGCAGGCGGATCAACAACCGGCGCCGGTGGCGTAAAGCCTGCGGCCTTCGCCATCTCGAACAGCCGCTGCGCCGGACTGGCGTTCTCCTTCAGCGCATTGCGCACCAGGCCGCGCTCTTCCTTGACGATCTGCTGATCGATTTTGGTCTGATCGGTCCAGCCGCCGGCTTTGAGCTGCCCTTGCCGCAGCGTCAGCAGGAAATGGTAGGCGCGGCCGAAATTAGGCTCGGTGCTGGCGAACCGGTTGGCGTCCTGGCGATAGCTCGAGGCCATCTGGCCTTCGTCGCGTTCGTCCTTCCAGCTCTGCTCCAGGTTGGTGCGAGCTTCGCGCTCGCGGTCGATCTGGCGCTCCTGCCATTTGACGTATTCGAAGATGTTTACTTCCGGATCGGGGCGCGGATCCTGGTCGACCACAGGCTCGGGAGCTGCCGGGGTGGTCAGCGCCTCGTTGATGATCTTGAGCCGCTCGTCGATGCGGGCGCGCTCCTCGGCGGTCTTGCCGTGCTTCAGCTCCAGCTCGTTGTAGCGCTGCTCCAGGCGCTGATACTTGTGGAACGAGACTCGTTTTTGCGGCTTGCCGGTGCCATCGAGCACGGCGGCGCCAGCAGCATCCTTGACGGTTTCGACGTCCGGATCGTCCGGCTCGCCTTGCGGCGCGGGCTCGGGCGCCTTCAGCGTGGCGTCGGCGGCTGGCGTGATCGTGGTCGGGGCTGGTTGCTCGAGCGGGTCGACCAGCTGCGTCGGCGAATCGACGTTGCTGCCGGGCGAACGCATCGCATCGAACTGAGCCTGCTCTTCGGCGTTGAGACCGCCGTCGTCTAGCGCGTTGTCGTCAGTGGTCGACATGTGATGTCCCTTCTGTTCGGTTGATCATGGCTGCGATGGCGCACCATGTTTGATGGTCGATGACCCCCTCGACCGTGTCATTGTTGGGGGAAGTGCAGATGATGCGACCGAGAGGCGGCGCCTCCGCGGTCGAAGTGATCGAGAGCCGGAAGCCATCAAAGCTGCCGGCCACGACCTCATGCGGACGCTGGCGCAGTCCTTTTTCTTTTGGCGCCAGCTCCGGCTGGTCGAAGCGCATCCCGCTGATGTGCTTCGATGGCAGGTAGGCTTCGAAGAAATGCTGCAGCTGCCGGAACAGCAGCGTGCGCGCGTTCATCATCAGGCCGTCGCTTTCACCGGCGGCGCGTTGAGGTTCTCGTCGGTCTGGATCGGCTGCAGCGCGTCAGTGATCGCGCCGACCCGATCGCGATGAGCGGCGGCATGATCGCGCACCGCTCCGGCGTGGGTGGCGATGGTGTCGTTAGCGAGCGCTCCCATTTTCGCAACGTGATCAGTCTGCGCCTGCTGATGGCCCGACAGAGCATCGATCAGCTTGGCATGCGTGTCTGAGTGTCCGGTCGTGGCTTTGGCTTCGGAGGCGCGCGCTTCAGCGTCTGCCTTTCTCGCCTGCGCGGCGCTTGCCATTAGATCGAGGTGAGCCTTGAGCGGCTCGAGCTGCCCCTTTGCCAGTAGATGCTGCGCCATCGCGAGATCGTAGCTCGCGGTGGCTTGCGTCGCGCCTGCCTTGGCGTTGTTCATCTCGGCGATCGACTGATTCTTGTCGATCTCGGAGACCTCCTTGGCGATCAACAGCCGCTTCGCCGTCGCGACCTCGGCCTTCTTGGTCGGATCGTCGGAAGCTTCGGACACGAACGACTTGATCATCTCGACCAGGCGCGCCGGCAGCGGCGAATATTCCAGCATCTCCGCGAACACCTTCGGGTTCTGCATCAGCTGATCCTTGAAGATCGCGAGCAGCGGCTGGATGATCGCCCAGTTGGCTTCCTTCTGGTTCGGTGAGGTCGGGGTGTCGTCAACGATGGTTTCGTATTCGCCGAAGGTCTTGTCGCGCAGCAACGGCAGCGCCACCGCACCTTCCGGACCGACGACGCGGATCAGCCGGCCGTCGGAGAAATAGGTCTGCACGAAGTAGAGCCGGATGCGGCCGACCTGCTTTCTGAAGCGGCGCAGTGAATCGAACAGCGTTGCCAAGACCGTCATGCCGGCCTGCTTGCGCTGCGCCTCCAGGATACCGGGCTGATTGATGTCCTTCTGGCCCAGGAGCTCCAGGTTAATGCCGGTGCAGTCGCGGATCGAGGAGATCGCAAACTGCATCAGCTCGACATGACCCTGAGTGAAACCGCCGCCGGGCTTTGGCATGATCTTCGGGTTCGGACCCGACAGCGATCCTGGTGCGGCCCACACGATGGTGTCGGGTTGGGCCCATTTTTCCTCAGCGTCCTGCTGATCCTCGAACGCATCCTCCTCCGCCACGACGCCGCCCTTGGCGGTGGTGTTAAGGATGTGCAGCGTCTGGGACAGCCACTTGTTGGCCCACATCTGCGGGTCGCGCATGGTCTTGATCAGGCCGAACCAGTGGCCCTTGTTGCGATCGAGCTCGCCGGTGATGCAGGCCCAGGAGAACCGGCCCTTGACCGGCGCGTCGCCGGATTGCAGCAGTTCGCCGCCGAGGAAGGCGCGCTTGTAGACCTTACGCGTCATCCGCGCTGCGGCCGGCATCACGTCCAAACCTGGAATATTCAGCCGCGCGTGGGTCCTGGCGGCATTGCGCACCATGTTCTGGTAGGCCGGCTCGGAGATCATCAGCTTCTTGCCGTTCTCCTCATCGGCAATGACGTAGAACACCTCGCGCTCGAACCACTGCATCTCGACCAGCATCACCTTGGTGGCGTCGTCGTAATGGTCGTAGGCCGATCCGGAATCGGTGTTGCGGATTCGCTTTTCCTCGATCGATCGCGGGGTCTTGTCGAGGTCGCCGCCGACCGCCCACACCGCGTCGAGCTGGACCCGGGTCTTGCCGGGGAATAGCTGCATCGCGTCGCGCAGCGGCACTTCCTTGGCGCGCGCCAGGCGGCCGGCGCCATCCAGGTTCTTCTTGCGAACCGAATGATCCCAGTACATTTCCAGCGGATTGGTGGATTCTTCGATGTAGAGCCCGGCCGGATCGTCCTCGTAGGACAGCCGGTTCTCGGTCCAGCCCATGCCGCAGGTGGCGCAGTTGTCGAACGCCTCGCTCTCTTCGTCCTCGGCGTCGCAGCCCGCCGCCATCCATTTCGAGGCGGCCGACAACAGCTCGTTCGGCGCGGTCACCGCATTGTTGGAGGGCAGGTACTGGATCTCGTGACGGCCGTTGATCTCCATGCCGGCGACGGCTTTGAGGATCGTCAGCACCCGATTGAAGACGATGTGCGGGCGCTGCTGGGAGTTGAGCAGCGCCTTGTCGGTGTCGCTCCACTGCTCGCCGCTTCGGAAATCGAAATCGTTCTTGGCTTGGATGCGCCAGGGCGCGGAGTGCTCGGCGTCGGTGATGAACCAGCGCTTCAGGACCTCGAACAGGTCGATCGCCGGCAGCTTACTCGGGTTCGGCGGCACCTGCGTGCCCGTTCCCTCGATGCCACCGTCGGTGTGGATGGTCATGCCCGCGGCAGACTCATCCTGACGCTCGTCGAGCCCAGTTAGCGACACCCCAATTACCCCCGCCTGTCAGACCGGCAAATTTGCCGCTCTACTTGGCTTTCTTCGTCGGTTTCGGCTCGAGCGCCGAGAACCGTTTCTCCATCGCCTTGAGGGTACCCTCGAACTTAACGAGGAAGTCCATCAACGAGCCTGAGGGAGCCGCCCATTCCCCATAGATCCTACTGATCGTTTCGTCGAGGCTTTTGCGCACAACATCTAGATCCTTGCGAATCTGATTTAGGCGCGAAGGGTCGAATTTTTCGGGCTCCGAACCCCTAACATGGCGCCACGCCGGGTACTGAACCTCGTCCGAAAACTCCGGAACCGCCGACATTTCGACCGAGTCGTCGACCGCGTAGATCACCAGCAAACCCAGCGAGCGCTGGTCCCGCGCGTGGTACATCACGAGGGCGGGGAATTCCATCCGGCCGGAACGGCCCTCACCAGGCCGACAGAGATACACCACGTTGGTACCGACATCGGGCAGCGTGGCCGCCTCGCCTCCGATCTGGTCGACCGCTTCAGGGTTCGTGGTTTGCAGGTAATGGCCCGACATGAGGGCTCCTTTCCAGGTTGGAAATAATATCCGCGGGCTCGGAACTAGAGCCCCATGAACGGGTTTGCCAATTTGTCGCCGGCCTTGCTTGTACCCCCAGCAGGGAGGCGATGTTCCAGCACGGGGCTTGGCTCGGGGACCGATGCGGACCCGGGTTTGGTCTCGAGATTGGAGGCTGACGGACCGGTCGCTGCTGCGAGAACAGCCCCCTCAGTGGTGGTGGCCGGTTCCTTCTTACGCACTTGGTCGCGCATCTGCAAACCCAGCGCCCTCACCTCAGTCTGGCCGTCGGAACTCATGTCATGGGTCGGGGTCTGCGCCGTGAACTCCTCGCCGTCGGCCCAGCTGCCGATCAGAGTGATGATCTGCACCTGCTTGCCGTCGACACGGGAATAATCCATGAAGCCCTTGATGCAGCTGCCGGCGTCGCCGAGCGCCCGGTTGAACGCTTCACGGATTTGCTGCATCCCCATCGGATAGTACCTTTCGCGCGCTCGCCTTGTTCATCATCGGACCGTAGAGCGGGTGCGATAACTTGGTGGCGATGATGGACAGATGCCGGCGGCGCTGATTGCGGCCCCCGGCGTGGTCGCACAGATGACGGTATTCGGCGCGGTGGGCAAGCACTTCCTCGGCGCAGCGAAAATTGATGTCCTCCATGTAGCGGACCCACCACATCGCGATGTTCGTATTCGCATCGTCCCCACGGGCGCCACCCGATTGGCGAGTACCATGAACCTGCTCATGCGCCATCAGCGCCGGCGAGACGTCGAGGCTGCCGGTGGGGATGTAAATCTTGTCGCCCCAGGAGAACAGGATCGGCTTGCCGAGAACATTGAATTTGGCGTCGATCAGATCGAACAGCGGTGGCCGCGCTCGAACGATCTTCATCATGGCTTTTCCAGCAGCATCACCAACAGGGCGACGACGTCGCTGAGATCGATCTGCTCGCGGCTCTTGGCCTTGATGGCGTTGAGCTTCGCCTGCTGCAGGAGCTGGTAGCGCTGGCCGACCAGCTCCCGCCAGTTCTCGGGCGCCAGCATCTCGCGCAGCTCGGCGACCTCGACCTTGTCGAGCTTACCTTCCAGGTAGGCCTTGCTGTAGCTGTCGATGTCGAGGGGAGCGCGTTCTGTCTGCGTCATGAAATCCCTCCTGATCATGCCGACCATGACGTCGGCCCACTGCCGACCGAATCGTGCCGGTGCTGCTTAGGCTGCCGCCGAATCCGGTCGGGGATCAAGCCCACCGCCCCGGTCATCAGCGCGTCGGCGATATGGCTGGCAAAGTCATGCACCGGATCTCCGGACCAGCAGGCGAGCGTCTTGTTCCACTTTTTGCGGTAGTTATCGAGGCCCTTGGTGCCGTCGCCGCAGTGCTCGCTGTCGATCCAGGTGGTCTGCAGGAAACGTCGCGCAGCCTCGATGGCGTCGGCCTTGTCTTCGATCCGCGGCACGATGACGAAGATGAGCCCGAGGTCTTTGGCGATCTCTTTCCTGGGCTTTGCCGCCTGGCTCGTCCACTCCCGCACTTCCAGATCGTGCGGACCGTAGTGCTTGCCGTAGATGAATTTGCGCTGCCGCTGCTTTTCGTGGAGCTGCTCGACATAGTGCGGAAGACCCTCCCCGGAGTTCTGGTAGAAATCGATCAGGCGGTGGCGCACGCCATCGGTCTGGTGAAACCAGATGCAGTTTTCGTCATCCATACCGATGTCCCAGAACGTATTGACCGGGCGGGACGGGTCGTACGGCAGCGGCAGGCCAACGCGCTTGTCGTCGCGAGCGCGCTGCATCTCGCGTTTGAAATAGGAGCCTTCGATCGAGGAGTGGAAGCACTCCTGGATGCAGGAGGGGTATTCCGACCTCATGTCGTCGGGGCCCTGCTCCTCGTACATCTTGGTGTACCAGGCCTTCTGGTTGGCATCGAGGTCGATGCCGTACTTGGCCCTGAGCTGCGCGAAATATTCCTGCATCTGCGCGGTGATGAGCACGAGGTGGCTCGGGATCCGATAGTCCGGGTCCATCCACCAGGCGAAGAAGTGCAGCTTGAAATCGAGGTTGGTGGGCTCTAGTCCCGACTTGGCGATCGCATCTGCACGCTGAACGCCATCGTAAAACTCGCCTCCCGCACCATGCGCGGTCGACTCGACGTAGATTTTGCCGTTCTGACCAACGGCATTGAAGGCGCCGGTTCGAATGTCCTTGGCTTTGTCGGGACTGTCAGCGGAAATCTTACCGAACTCGGAGACGTGCAGAACCTGCGGAGTGTCGCCTCGGAAACTAGTTCCGATGGAAATCTCTGACCCATTGCCAAACTTCATCTCCTCGGTGTTGTCTTTTTTGAGCTTGACCGTGAGCCGCACCGTCACCGGCAGCCGATCGTAGGCGAACTTGATCTTGGCCAGCTTCTTCTTGGCGTCGCCGAGGGTGGCGTCGATGATGGCGGCGCGGGTGTTGCGCCGGAACAGGCAGTCATCCAGGATCATGATCGCGATGAAGGTCGAGAACCCGAGCTGGCGCGCCTTGACGATGATGTCGCGGTACCACTGCTCGGAGCCGTATTTGCGCTGCGCGGCGTTGCGCTTGAACTGGATCTCGTTGCCGTCTTTGTCCTGGATG
>Ga0193722_1000006_pt1 | contig 60405 bp, 57 predicted proteins | sample H2m1metaG_FD_143044 | JGI IMG/M metagenome (GOLD analysis project Ga0193722, IMG submission 143044) | Soil microbial communities from a riparian zone of the East river system, Colorado, United States - H2m1 | ecosystem: Environmental > Terrestrial > Soil > Riparian zone | place: USA: East River...
CCACCATTTCATTGATCCAGATGACCCCGGGCCGCTGTGCTTTGGCGCGATCCACTGCGCCTTTCATTTCTTCCCCCATCTGCGGCGTATCGGGCGCAGCGGCGCAAAGAACGATTTGGAAATCGCCATCCATGAATTCGATTGCGCGCAGCAGGTGTTCCAATCCTTTCTGCCGGGTAATGCGACCGACAAACAGTAGATACGGTTTATCCGGATCGATGCCATAACGCTTTAGCGCGGCGGTGGAATCGACCTTCCGGTATTGATCCAGGTCGATTCCGTTGTGGATCACATGCACTCGCGCGGGATCCACATCGAACAATCGCTCGATGTCACCTTTCGTCTCGCGCGAGACGGCAACAATCGCGTCCGCCATCTCCAGCGCAGTCTTCTCAACCCAAAGCGAGAAATCGTAACCACCGGCAAGTTGTTCGCGCTTCCAGGGTCGAAGGGGTTCAAGCGAGTGAACCGTGATCACGAGCGGGATTCCATAATTCTTTTTCGCCAAAATCCCCCCGAAATGACTATACCAAGTGTGGCAATGCACGAGATCGGCATCGATGTTGGTTGTGTTGAAATCGGTGCATCGCCGCATTGCGCCGAACACAGAGCGCAACGGTTTCGGACAAGTGAAATTGCTCGTATCAATTTCGTAGCCGGTGACCTTGAGATTGCCTTCTTCAAGACGCTGATCGCCAAAGCAACGAACTTCCACCGGCATCGTCTTAGCCAGTTCACGCGTAAGGAAGCCGACGTGAACGCCCGCGCCGCCGTAAATGTGCGGCGGATATTCGTTTGTTAGAAAGAGAACTTTCACAAACGTCCTAACTCGTTGTAGCGGCGCTTGTGTCAAGCGCCGAGTCTAGCACAGGCGTTCGCCGCGGCGAACGCCTCTACACCTCGGCTAGCGTTGCACTTTCAGCAGCAGCACCGGCACCTCCACTTCGTGGCGCACTTTGTCGACTGTTGCTCCGTAAAGTATGTCGCTGATGAAGCGGTGGCCGTGCGTGGTCATCGCGATGAGATCGACATTTTTCTCGCGCGCGAGTTTAATGATCTCGTCGGAGGGCTCGCCAAGCGCCAGGACAGCATCGCAGGAAAAACCTTCTGCGGTCAGTTCACGGCTGCGTTTTTCCAGATAAAGGCGGTCCTGTTTCATCTCTTCGCTTTCGGCGAGCTTGAGCTGATCGAAATTGCGCGCCACCCAGCCATCGGCCACATGAACCAGGAGCAGTTTCGCGCCGGCCATTCGTGCAAGAGACTTGATATGGATGAGAATGGTCTCATCGGCTGGGCTGTTCTCAAGCGGGATGAGGATATGCTTGTACATTTCAAAAACGACGAATGACGAATGATGAAGTACGAAAAGGCGGTCGAGAGCGTTTGGTGATTTGGTTATTTGTCATTCATTCGTCATTCGAGCTTCGATTTTTTATTCGGGCATCGGCAAACCGATGAACCCATAGAATGCTTTACGGAACGCCTCTGGCATAAAGATATCGAAGAGTAGTTTCACGTTAAGCACAATGATAATGCCGGCTGCCGTCCACCCCAGAATTTTCACCCAGACACGGTTGGCAAACTCGCCCATTTTCGCCTTCTCGCCGGTAAACCGCATCAGCGGCCAGACAGCGAAACCGAGTTGCATGCTTAATACTACCTGACTGGCAACGAGCAATTCCGTGGTCTTGCCTTCACCGAAAATACCGATGATGAGCACCGCGGGAATGATGGCGATGAGTCGCGTAATCAACCGGCGTAGCCACGGGGTGATGCGAAAATTCAAAAAACCTTCCATCACAATCTGGCCGGCGAGCGTGCCAGTCAGGGTCGAGTTCTGTCCGGAAGCGAGCAGGGCCACCGCGAAAAGGGCACTAGCCACGCCGACGCCCAACAGCGGGCTGAGCAATTTATAAGCATCCTGAATTTCCGCGACGTCCTGGTGCCCCGACCAATGGAAAGCCGCGGCTGCCAGTATCAAGATCGCGCTGTTGATGAACAAAGCGAACATGAGCGCACCGCTTGAATCAATGGTGGCAAACTTGACCGCCTCGCGCCTGCCCTCCGGCGTCTGTTCGAACTTGCGCGTCTGCACGATGGACGAGTGAAGGTAAAGATTATGCGGCATCACGGTCGCGCCAAGAATGCCGATGCTGACGTAAAGCATTCCCTGATTTGCAATGATGCCTGGATTGGGAATAAACCCGAGGAGGATACCGGTCGGGCTGGGTTTAGAAAAGATCAGTTCAGCGGCAAAACAACCTCCGATGGTGGCGATAAGAGTGATGACAATAGCCTCGACATAACGAAAGCCTTTGGTTTGCAGATACAACACCAGCAGCACATCGGACGCGGTAATGATGCAACCCCACACCAGCGGAATTCCGAAGAGAAGTTGCAGCCCGATGGCCGAGCCGACAACCTCCGCCAAATCGCAAGCAGCGATGGCGAGTTCGCAAAGAACCCAGAGAAACCAGACCGTCGGTGTCGAGTAGTGATCGCGACAGGCCTGGGCAAGGTCGCGGCCCGTGACCACCCCGAGTTTGATGCACAAATGCTGGAGCAGGATGGCCATCAAATTGGAGATCATGATGACAGTAAGAAGGGAGTAACCAAACCGGGCCCCGCCAGCCAGATCGGTGGCCCAGTTGCCCGGATCCATGTAGCCGACCGCCACGAGAAATCCGGGGCCGGAGAAAGCCGCCAGCTTCCGCCAAAATGAAGCCGTCGTCGGAACGGCGATGCTGCGGTGGACTTCCGGCAGGGAAACCTCGCCGGCGGTTCTCCGCCAGGCTACATGAGGTTTTACTGCAATTGTGCCGTCGCGTCGCGTCATCACTTTCCTGGCCGTTTCATTTCCGAGACCTTCACTGATAAGTAAGCTTGGTTTGGAAATTAGTCTTACCTAATTTAGTTGTATGACAATAGAATTATGTCAATCATCAATTATTTATTTGTTTGACTATTTCGTGGATGATTTCTACTTTCGGAGCATGCGACGAAAAAAAACGTCCTACTCTGCCCTCGGCAGTTCCGCCGCGGTCGAGGATTACTTGGAACGCATCCTGGAACTAATCAATTCCAAGGGTTACGCCCGGGTGGTCGATATCGCGGCCGCGCTGAAAATCTCGCAGGCGAGCGTGACCAACATGGTTCAGAGACTGGACGCCGAGGGCCTGTTAAAATACGAAAAATATCGCGGACTTATTTTGACAGCGACCGGTAAGAGCCTGGCGCATAAGATCGCCCAACGGCACAAACTTTTGACTGATTTTCTGGGACTGCTCGGCGTCGACGACCGCGTCATCTATCACGACGTCGAGGGAATGGAGCATCATGTTAGCGGTCCTACCCTGCGCGCAATCGAAGCTCTCACTGCGCAGCTTAGGCGGCGGCCGGCGTTGCTGGCGGAATTGCAAGCCGCAGTTGCATAGGAGAACCATGAGGAAGAAAAAAATCTCATCACGTCGGGCTGCAATTCCTGTTCGGGCGCTCGATTTCGTGATGTATAACACGAAAAACATTCGTCGCGCCCGTGCCTTCTATCAGAAGCTTTTTGGCCTCAAGCGCGGGCACGAGTGGAACGATTTCTGGAGTGAGTTCGCCACCGAACCGTTGACGCTCTGTCTTAACGGTACCGGACATAAACGCCATCCCGGATGGGACTGGAGCGGGCCTGCGTGCGTCGCACTAGCGGTCGACGATGTTCGGACTGCAATCGACATTTGCCGCAGACACCGCGTCAAAATTCTCATCAAGCCCGTCGAGACGCGGGTATGTTGGATGGCATGGATTGCGGACCCGGATGGCAACCGGATTTGCCTCCATTCGCGCAAAGATAGGACAGCGGGGTAAGGGCTACGCCTTGCCAGATGCGGGCACTGTCGCGGGAGCGCTGCTGGTCAATTTCTTGAAGTGAAGTTGATTCACACGGCGACCGTCACTTTGAGAAACGGTAACGAGATAGTTATCGATATTAACTTGTTCGCCCTGCTTCGGCAGGTGACCAAGCAAATGCGTGACGTAACCACCGATGGTGCTCACGTCGGCGCTCTCTAATTCTAGTTTGGCGAACTCGTTCAACTCATAAAGTCCCAGCGCGCCGTCCACAGTGAATTCGTTCGCATTGATCTTACGAAACTCTTCCTTTTCGGAATCGAACTCGTCTTGGATATCACCGACCAGCTCTTCGAGCACGTTCTCCATGGTTACCATGCCGACCGTTCCGCCAAATTCATCCACCACCAGGGCCAGATGCGCGTGCTTACTCAAGAATAGCTTGAGCAATTTCTCCAGCGGCATCATCTCAGGGATGGGAATTATATCGCGTTTGATCTTCAAAAGATCGGGATGCTCCGCGCGTATTATGGTGAGCAGTTCCTTAATGTGGATCAGGCCGACCGTGTTATCGAGATTCTCGCGACACAGAGGAAACCGGGTGTGCCGGGACTCAATTGCCTTTTTTACATTGGCTTCGAAACCGTCTTCCAGATTTAAGTAAACGATTTCTCCGCGCGGCGTCATGATGTCGCGCACCACACGGTCACGCAGATCCAGCACATTAAAGACAAGCTCGCGACCAAGAGGCGTGACCTCGGCGGATTTTTCGCTTTCCCGAACGATGAATCGCAGTTCTTCCTCGCTATGGGCCAATTCTCCTTCGGCGATGGGTTCCACACGAATCACGCGACGCAGCACCCAGTTGCTCGCAGCGTTTAGGAACCCGATCGCGGGTTTAAAGATTGCGTAAAACCATCGCAACGGCGCACTCACAAATAGCGCCGCAGCCATGGATTTGCGGATGGCGAGAATTTTGGGGGCTTGTTCCCCCAGCACGATGTGCAAAAACGTGATGGCTGAAAATGCCAGGGTAAAGGAAATGGACTTGACTACCGGCACGGATTCGATTCCTGCCAAAGCGAAAAACGGTTGGAGCATTCGCGCCAGGAAAGGTTCCCCCAGCCAACCAAGCCCCAGGCTCGCCGCAGTAATTCCGACCTGGCAGGCAGAAAGATAGGCGTTCAGATTGTCCTTAATCTGTTTCACAAAGACTGCTCGCTTCACGCCTTGATCGGCCAGCGTCTTGATTTGGCTGTCGCGGATTTTGACCAGCGCAAATTCAGCAACGACAAAGAACCCGTTGAGGAATACCAACCCGACAACGATCAGCAGTTTGGCGATCAGGACGATCAACGGGTCCCAATGCCTCGCTACTTCAGCAATGGGTGCCAGGAGGAATAATGAGGGGAAATTCATCCAGTAGATTCGCGCAGCAGCCAGTTGTGACCGGCCGATTCACGCGCCACACACAGCGACGCGCCTACGCTAGAAAATTTACCAGCTCGACTTGGTTACGCCGGGAATCAAGCCTTGCAAAGCCAGCTCACGAAAGGTCAAGCGCGACACCTTGAACCGGCGAATAAAAGCGCGCCGGCGCCCGGTAACTTCGCATCGATTCACTACACGGGTCGGACTGGCGTCACGCGGCAATTGGCAAAGGCCGGCATAGTCCTTTTTCGCCTTCAACTCCGTGCGCAACGCGGCGTACTTCTTCACCGTCGCGCGTTTGCGTTCATTCCGATTGATCCAGGAAGTCTTGGCCATAAAGAGTGCTGACTATAATACCAGCGACGTGATTTGCAACACGACCCCTGTTCAGGGCCGATTAGCCCAAGGCACTTGTTCGCCGTCGCTGCTTAACCAGCGCGCTGGTCGACCGGCGGCCACTGGATGAAGCGGAAGCCCGCTTTTGCTTGAGTGATTGCGTCCGGTTCAGGCTGTCCTGCAAGACCTTAACCAAATCGACAACGTTAGTTGGCGAAGGCGGCGTCGGAGCTTTGGCCGCGATCTCCCGGTTCTGTGCTTTCTGCTCGATGATCTCCATCAAGGCCGTTCGGTATTCGTCCCGGTACTTTTCCGGCTCCCAGGAAACCGCCATGCTATCGATGAGCGCCTGCGCCATCTTCAATTCCTTATCAGTCACGGCTGTAGCCGAACCGTTCTTCAAAACTTCGGTGCTCAATATTTCGCTGGCGAAGTGCATCAACTCGAGAATCAAGAACAACCCATCCGGTTTGACCGCCGCCAAATGCTCACGGTTGCTGATCACGACCTTGGCAATACCGATCTTGCCTGTACCGGTGAGCGCCTTATGCAAAACTGCGTAAGCCTTTTCCCCACCCTTTTGCGCCTCGAGAAAATATGGTTTGTAGAAAAACTTCGGATCGACCTGCTCCAAATCTACGAAGTCGGTAATATCGATGGAATGTGTGGATTCGATCCGCACCTTCTCGAAGTCCTCGTCTTTCATTACAACATAATGGCCCCGCTCATATTCGAAGCCCTTCACGATTTGATCGGCTGGAACTTCCTTTGAGTCTGCCTCAGCCACCTTTTTGTATCTGATAGGACTAAGATCGCTGGAACGAAGCTGGCGGAAACTAATCTTCTCCTCGCGCGTGGCTGGATAAACTGCCACGGGAATATAAACCAGCCCGAAGCTGATACTGCCTTTCCAGGTAGGACGCATGGATAGGAAACCCTTTTTCCACAGTAGCTTGAGCATGTCAACCTCCGAGCCCCCTGTTCCAGCCTAACGGAATTTGTCTTGAAACTTCGGGAAACGGCCTGATGTTCAAGCCAAGCGCATGAGCCTTATTGCCAGTTTCATGAATTTGGCAGGGCCGGACCTGATCGTCATCCTGCTGATTATCCTGGTCTTGTTCGGAGCGAAGAAATTGCCGGAACTTGCCCGTGGAATGGGCCAGGCGGTAAAGGAGTTCCAAAAAGCAAAGGACGAATTCAGCGACGAACTGCATAAGGCTGGAAAACCTGAAATTGAAACCGCCAAGTCTGAAGTGAAACCGGCGCAACCGACCGTTGCCCGAGGCGACAACCAGCCTGCAAGCAGCGACGGCAAGGCCGATCAAGCGTAGGCGAATCGTTGTCCCAGACCACAAAGCGACGCGAACGCCTGCGCACTCCCAAAGCTTTCGCGAAACGGATTGGATGTCTTCCGCGGATTTCGCGCGAAGTGCTTGGGCATTACTCGAAGAATTAAGCCTGAGCCCCTATGCGTTTGACCAAACGCGCGATTTACGGCAAGATCGCGCCTCGTTTATGACTGAACCCGATTTGCGCGCTCGTATCAAAGAGATGCTTGTAAAAAATTTGATGCTGCAAGTTACTCCGGAACAGATCGGAGACGATCTTCCACTTTTCGGAGCCACCGGGCTCGGTTTGGATTCCATCGATGCGCTCGAGCTCGTGGTGAGCATGGAGAAAACGTTCGGGGTCGGTGTGCCAAGCTCGGAAGTCGCTGGCAAAGCGCTTCAAACCGTAAACACAATCCACGATTACATTCTCGAAAAACGTAGCGCGGCCGCGTAGATTGAGGTGACGGCAGCCCTTGCCGATTCCACGTGAATATTCTCTACGTAGAGAGCAGCCGCAGCTGGGGCGGCCAGGAATATCGCACCTGTCTCGAGATCAACTGGCTGAATACTCACGGGCATCAGGCATGGCTCGTCTGCAATCCGGATAGTCAGGTACACTCAAAAGCCTCTGAACTCGGCACTCGCCTCGTGACTATGCCGCTCGGGAGTCGGATTGATCTGTTTTCCTCATGGCGCCTGTGGCGATTTTGCCGGCGAAACGGGATCGATCTGCTCAAGACCTACAGCTCAAAAGATCACTGGCTTTGTCTGCCGCTCTATTTTTGCGGAATTCCACTTAGCCGGGCACGCTGCATCACCGATCCAATCGGAAGCAAGGGACGCGCATTTGTCTTCAAGCACGGCTGTTCGAACATTGTGGCCGACGCGTCGGTGATTAAACGCGAACTCGTCCAGGAACACGGCGTTGATCCTGCGAAAATTGAAGTCATTGGTTCAGCTGTCGATTTGGAAAAATTCAAGCCGCCGCGCGATCGGATGAAATTCCGTTGTGAAATCGGCATCGGCGCAGACACTCCGCTCATTGGAAATGTGGGAATGATCCGGCCGGATAAAGGTCAGCTCATACTCGTTGAAGGAGCCCCTTTTGTTTTGGCTGAGCGGTCCGATGCGCGTTTCGTCGTCGTTGGTCAGGGCACCGGCATCCTAAAACGCGGTATCAATGTAAGAAACGCAATCGACCGCGCCGGACTCGCCGACAAGATCATTATGGCGGGATATCGGTGGGACACGCCCGATATTTATGCCGCATGCGACATGATTGTGATCGCTTCACTGCGGACTGAAGCTTCGCCGATCGTGTTGCGCGAAGCCTTTGCCAGCGGACGCCCCGTCATCGCGACAAAGGTCGGCGATATTCCGGAAATCATTGAGCATCGGCAAAACGGTCTGCTCATTGAACCGGGAGACAGCAAGGCGCTCGCAGCCGCGATTTTGGAATTTATTCGCGATCCAAACCTGGCTGCGCACTGTGCAGCGAACGGCCTCCACTATGCCAGGAAGCATTTTTCATTCGATGAGATGATGAAAGCAAAGCTTCGAGCCGACATCGCTCTTGCAGGAAACTGCATGGATCACGAAACGCCTCCCAACACGCCGCAGGAGATTGGTTCTCGATCGGAAACTCTCACGCAGTTGAAGCGGAATTGATCGCATCGATCAACTGACGGAATCGGCCGAAGTTATTGCGAAAAGGCGTAAGGATCAGCCGAGGCAAATCCCAAATCGCAGGCTCATTTTTTTCCTGGGGCAACGCTGTGGCCTGAACGATTTCGCCTTTGCGCAGTATATCGGCGAATTGCTTGTTAAGATCGACGATCGCGTTTTTCGACAAGCGATCGTTCATTCGAATTACAAATCGCTCCCCTACCCAGCGCGCTGAGTGATAGATTTTGTAGAAATGCAAAATTTCTGCGACCGCTTCCCGAACAGTGCGTGTGATTTTGAAGAAGGAAAGATCTTCCTCTGAGATCAAGCCGCGCTTAAGGAGACGGTCGATAATAAAATCCATCCACAGTTCCCAATAATTTCCTCGTGGCCGATTCAGCAAAACCACAGGAATGATCCGGGCTTTGCCGGTTTGCATCAGCGTGAGCACTTCAAATGTTTCATCGAGTGTACCGAAGCCTCCGGGAAACATTGCGAACGCGTGCGCCTCCTTCACAAAATTCAGTTTACGCGTGAAGAAATAATTGAGCGTAATCAGTTTGGGATCGCCTTTGATGAATTCGTTGGCTTGCTGCTCGGATGGAAGACGAATGTTGAGGCCGAAACTGTGCGCGCGGCCCGCCCCCTGCTGCGCCGCTCCCATGATCCCATCGCCGCCACCGGTGACCACCATAAAATCGTGCGCCACCATCTCACGCGCGAATTGCTTCGCGACGTCGTACACCGGCGAATCGACCGGTGTGCGAGCCGATCCGAAAACGGCGACTTTACGCAAATGCTGAAATGGCGCGAAGACCTTCGCCGCATTGCGCATTTCCTTTATGGAACGATTGATCAACTTGAGATCAGCCACGCTCATGCGATCGCGGGCTATCTTCAGCGCGGTTACGATCATTTCCTCGATCAGTTCGGGGGATTCGTTTGCGTCCCAATCGCGAACCAATTGTCTCACGCGGGCATCGAATGGGGGATCAACGCTCCATTGTCGCCGCGTTGGCTGATCGTGAATTGCGCCCCCTGTAAAGTCCTCTTCCATTATCAAATGTACTCGCAGTCACGACAACTGCATGTTTTGAGGCTCCAGGCGACCGGTCGTCACGTCATTTCGACCTGGCAAGCAGTTTTACGGTGAGCAGGAAATCAGGTCGCTCAAAATCTCCCGCATGTGACGGATAGCCAATGAATAATGCCCCGCGTTCTCAATGAAGCGCGCTTTGCAGTTGGGCAATCGCTTCACGACTTCTTCTGCCAGGTGAACTGAGAAAGCGCGGTCTTGCGTTCCATGCCAAAGGCGGACAGGAACGTGTACGTCTTCAAGGGAAAATCCCCATGGCTGTGCGTAAATGTGTGCATCCGCCATGACGCCTTCGGCCGATCCGCGCCAGGCGCGGCGCTGGCTTTCAAAGATGGCTTCGAAGGCCGCTGCATCCCGCAGGCTTTCCGCATCGCATGGTCGCAACATTAGCATCTTCAAAAGTAACGGCCGAAAGCGGACAGGCGGCCGCAATGCAAGAATCGGCCGCGCCATACAAAACAATCTTCGCAAGAGTTGCGGTCGCAATCGATAAAGCGCCAGCATCCAGCGGTAAAGTGGCAGCAACCCACTGGCATCTTCGAGTTCGGCCATGGGAATCGCGCCGGCTACGATTGCAATTGCCCGTACCCGGTCCGGCATTGTCGCAGCCGTTGCGTACGCATAGGGAGCGCCGCCAGAAATTGCCAGCATCCGAAATTCTCCAATTCCCAGGTGATCAGTCACCCCTTGCACAATGTGCGGCCAATCGGCCAATTTTCGATCGTGCTGCAAACTCGATCCGCTAATGCCCGGTCGATCAGGTGAAATGATACGAATGCCAAGTTCCCGTGCCGGCTCGTCTGTTAGTTGCGCCATAGTGCACGAGCTCGGCCAGCCGTGACAAAATACCACCGGCACTCCATTTGCATCCCCGTATTCTTGAAACGCAACGACAGCGCAGCCCTCTAATTGAACAAAATTTTCCTTCGTCATCTTAAAGGTGGTGCTCATTGATTATCAGATTTGAGAAACAATGATAACATGGCAGCCATCTCACCTCTCGCCGGAAGGGCCAGGTGACCACACGCCGTGGCCCATTCCACCTGGCAAGCACGCTAACCCGGCGCTCGCGCAGCATTACCGAAACGGCCCAGGTTTTTTTACCGCTTGTATTGCAAGCCTCTAACCTGTAAGGCACAGTATAGTGCGAACAAGGCGCCGTGGCCTTTCGCACCAGTGGTTATGAATGATTACTCACAACCCCCCGCGGGAAAAATCTCGGTGCACGGCAATGGGCTGGGCGCACCGTCGCCCGAAGAGGTCGAAAGACGCGCCAGGGAAATCGCGATGATTGATCAGCGCAACCCTGACGAATTTACCGAAACAGACTGGAAACAGGCTCGCCACGAATTGATGGGAGCGGAAAATAACACGCCACCGGAAGAGACCCCTGACAATGCCGATCTTACGGAGGAGTGGAGTGTAGTGGCCAGCTCCAAGGGCCACCGGCTGCCGCGTCCCGGTACCGAGGAAGAGGAAACGGTAGGCGAGCATTGCGTGATCGACGGTCTCGAGGAAGCGACTCACGACCAGATGCTCGAAGCGCGCCGAGAAGAACTCGAACAAGAGGGAGAAATTCTTTGAGCCCGGTTTCAGCTGAAGCCGCTACCGATCCGGTCGCGGCCAAAAAACCCCACCTTCGTGCAGGCTCAGGGCGTATTGAAGGCTTGCTTGCTCGTTTTCATCAAATCAGAGATTTCACCAGCGCACTGTGCGCAGGCCTGGAGCCGGAAGATTGCGTCGTGCAATCGATCCCCGACGTCAGCCCGACAAAATGGCACCTTGCTCACACAACATGGTTCTTCGAAACGTTTATCCTCAAAAAATTCAGTCCTGGTTATCGCTCCGAGATCCCGCAATACGCTTATCTTTTTAATTCGTACTACAACGCCGCGGGTGACATGCACCAGCGCGACCTGCGGGGACTGATTTCACGTCCGACGGTCAGGGAGGCAAAGCGTTATCGCGCATCGATCGATTCGCATATCGACAATCTACTTTCCAAGGCGGACGAAAAGCTGCTAGATGAAATCGAACGGATACTCATTCTCGGTTTTCATCACGAACAACAACATCAGGAATTGCTGGTCACGGATATCAAACACGTGTTTGCGCAGAATCCGCTTTATCCGGTTTTTCGCGAAGATACCGCGCGTCACTCCGAACGCACCGAAGAACGGAGGTCAACGGACTACCGTCCCAACCGTTTCCTCGATTTCGAAGAGACCATTGTCGCGATTGGCCATGAAGGTCGCGGATTCGCCTACGACAACGAAGGACCACGGCATCGAGCGCTGGTACAAGCATTTTCGCTGGCTTCACGGCCGGTAACAAATGGCGAGTATATGGCATTCATCGAAGACAATGGTTATGTCCGTCCGGAAGTCTGGTTATCGCTCGGGTGGATGACCGTGAACGAACAACGCTGGGAGGCACCGCTTTATTGGAAGAAACATGATGGCAGATGGTGGAACTTTACTCTCTCAGGGTTTCGCCCGGTTGATGAATCCGAGCCTGTGACGCACGTAAGTTATTTCGAAGCTGACGCATATGCGAACTGGGCAGGCGCGCGTCTTGCAACGGAGTTCGAATGGGAACGCGCAGCGTTGGATTGCCCGATCGAGGGAAACTTTGTCGACGATGAGTATTTTCATCCACGCGCATTATCCAATTCGGAAAACAATAAAGGCCTTCGCCAAATGTTTGGCGACGTTTGGGAATGGACGCGCAGCGCGTACTCGCCTTATCCAGGTTATCGGGCGGCGCCGGGCGCACTCGGCGAATACAACGGCAAGTTCATGTGCAACCAGTACGTTTTACGCGGCGGTTCCTGCGCGACTTCGCGCAGCCATATTCGTCGAACCTATCGCAATTTCTTCCAACCGGAGAAACGCTGGCAGTTTACAGGGATCAGGCTCGCACGCGATCCACAATGAATCGGTAACGCGCGACCGTTAGGGCCGCGTCGAACGATAATGGCATAATGACCGCAGACCAGCTAACGACCGTACAACCTGCTTCTGCAGTTCCGCCGACAACTTCTGATTTGCTTTCAGATGTAATGACCGGTCTTTCCTCCGATCCACGCACGCTGCCTTGCAAGTATTTCTACGATGAGCGCGGCGCTTCGTTGTTCCAAAAAATTTGCGAGCTTCCGGAGTATTACATCACCCGGACCGAGATCGATATTCTGAGTCAACATCGCGCCGAAATCGCGTCGGAGCTTGGGCCAAACATTGAGCTCATCGGCCTTGGAACTGGCGCAGGCACCAAGACGCGGATTCTCATTGAAGCCCTCGAAAAACCGGCCGTTTATGTCCCGATCGACATCTCTGAGAAGCAATTGCGCAAATCGACTGCGCGTTTCCAAAAGATTTTTCCCGATCTAGAAATCCTGCCTGTCTGCGCGGATTACCTGCAATCTGTCGTATTGCCTTCACCGCGTCACAAGCCGGCACGTAATGTTGTTTATTTTCCCGGATCAACTCTCGGCAATTTCGAACCAAATGAAGCCCTCGAATTTTTGCGGCGCATTGCCAATGTTTCGGGTCCAGGCGGTGGGCTGCTAATTGGCGTCGATTTGCAGAAGGATCAAAGTGTGATCGAAGCCGCCTACAACGACAAAGCTGGGGTCACTGCGGAATTCAATTTGAATTTACTGGTGCACATCAATCGCGAGACCGGTGCAAATTTTGATCTAAGCCGGTGGCAACACCGTGCTATTTACAACTCTGAAGCAGGCCGCATCGAGATGTATTTGATCAGCGCGACCGATCAAACGGTTCACATACACGATCGACAGTTTCATTTCCGCGCCGGTGAAAAAATTCTGACCGAGCATTCCTATAAGCACGCGCCTGAAGGTTTCATCGCTTTGGCGCGCCAGGCCGGATTTGATTTCGTCAAATTGTGGACTGACGACGCGCGCCTGTTTGGGGTATTTTACTTCTCCTGTACCCGGGATCGATGACCCCGGCGGCGGTCAACAGCTCGCGGCTACAAACCTGTAGTGGCAACCGTGCCAGCTGCGTGACCTAAACTATCACGCTTGCAGGCGACGCACCTGCCTCTACAGAATATCGCGAATCCCAATGAGCGCTCTCGTTAAACTAGTCGATGTGAGCAAGCGCTACGCGGACGCAATCGCGTTGCATGCGACCAATCTCTCCATCGAACGCGGTAAGACCATCGTTCTCATTGGGCCAAGTGGCTGCGGGAAATCAACCTTGCTCCGATTGATCATTCGTTTGATTGAGCCCGACTCTGGCTCGATCGAGTTCAACGGCGAACCGATCACAGCTGAGACCATCGGTATTCTTCGCCGGCGAATTGGATACGTGATCCAAGAGGGCGGTTTGTTCCCGCATTTGACTGCGCGCGCCAATGTTCTGTTGATGGCACGCCACATCGGGAAGTCTGAAGACGAAATGCGGAGCAGACTCGCCGACTTGTGCGATCTGACAAGATTTTCCGGCACTTTGCTCTCGCGATATCCTGTCGAACTTTCCGGAGGTCAGCGGCAGCGTGTAGGATTGATGCGCGCGTTAATGCTTTCACCGGAGCTGTTGTTACTCGATGAGCCGCTCGGTGCGCTGGACCCGCTGGTGCGGGCTGCTTTGCAAAAGGATCTTAAGGGAATCTTTGCGCAGTTACAGCAAACCGCGCTTTTCGTCACCCATGATTTGGCTGAGGCGAGCTATTTTGGCGATGAAATCGTGCTCATGAATGATGGCCGGGTCATGCAAAAAGGCTCAGTCACTGATCTGCGTGAGAGACCAGCTGACCCTTTCGTGTCGGAATTCATCAACGCGCAACGCGGAGTTGAACTGGTATGAAGTTTGTGGGCAGGCATCTGGCGCGTCCGGGACTGCCCAACCTACTTCCGCTCTTATTCTTGTTCCTAATCGGGACAGTTTTCCCCGCAACAGCGAACCCGATCACCATCGGCTCAAAAAAATTCACCGAATCCTATGTTCTAGGTGAAATCGCCCGGCGCGCGTTAAACGATGCGGGCATCGCGGCCGAGCATCGCCAGGGAATGGGCGGCACGATCATCCTCTGGCAAGGGCTCCGCGGCGGACAAATCGATGCCTACCCGGAATATACAGGAACAATCGGGCAAGAAATTCTAAAAAACGGGCACCAACAATCGTTTCAGGAAATTCGAGACGCGCTGGGAAAATTCGGCGTTGGCATGACGGAGCCTCTGGGGTTCAACAATACCTATGTACTGGTCATGCGGCGCAGCGAAGCGCAACGCCTGGGGGTTCGCACAATCAGCGATCTGCGAAAGCATCCGCAGCTTAGATTCGGGCTTACCCATGAATTTCTTGATCGGCAGGATGGCTGGCGTCCGTTGCACGAGCGCTACGGGCTTTCTCACCAGAGCGTCATTGGGATTGATCATGCGCTTGGTTATGTCGCACTGGCTAATGGCTCAATTGACGTAAAGGACGCTTACTCGACCGATGCAAAGATTGAAGAAAACGATCTGGTGGTTCTCGAAGACGATCTTCGTTTTTTCCCAAAGTATGACGCCGTCTTCTTGTTTCGATCGTCCATGTCTCCCGATGCAATCAGTGCATTGCGCCGGCTCGAGGGAACGCTGGACGAAAAACGCATGATTCACCTGAATATGGAGGCAGAGCGCACGAAAAATTACACGTTCGCCGCAAACTTGTATTTTAAAGACGGCGGAAGTTCGGCGAACTCTGTGGGTGAATCCTTTCCGCACAAGCTTGCGCGCTGGACGCTGCGCCATCTCGAGCTGGCAGGATTTTCGTTGTTGCTTTCTGTGACCATCGGAATTCCGCTTGGCATCGTCGCCAGCCGCGGTGGAGTAATTGGCCAGGGAATTCTTGGCTTTGCCAGCATTGTGCAAACGATCCCCGCTCTCGCCCTGCTGGCATTGCTTGTCCCTCTTCCCTTTTTCGGGATCAGCGTTCGTACGGCGATCACTGCGCTGTTCCTTTATGGATTATTGCCGATCGTGCGGAACACTGCGAGCGGCTTGCAGGATATTCCGCGATCGCTACGAGAATCAGCTATTGCGCTAGGACTCAGTCCATTCACCCGGCTTTGGGAGATTTATCTGCCGATGGCGTCGCGCTCGATTCTCTCAGGAATCAAGACCAGCGCGGTGATTAACGTCGGTACAGCGACTCTGGCAGCATTAATCGGCGCCGGAGGTCTCGGCGAGCCGATCTTGAGCGGCCTCAATTTGAACGATCACGTCACAATTCTAGAGGGCGCTATTCCCGCTGCGTTGCTGGCGCTGGTTGTACAATGGTTCTTCGACATCCTTGATCGTGTGTTAATTCCAAAAGGACTGCGGATCTAAGGTTAATCGTACGGCGCGTCGACGACGGACTGCTCGGCGATCCGTCCCTACCAATTTCATCAAGCGTCAAAAGCGATGTAATGTACGTAATGCCAATTGCATCGATCAATCCGGCTACGGGCGAGAAGCTGAAGGAGTTCGCTCCATTCGACGATGCCGAAATCGAGAAACGTTTGAAGCGCGCCGAAAACGCATCCGGGAAATATCGTCGAACTGCCTTCAGCCAGCGCTCGGAACTTATGGCGGCCGTGGCTGAGTTGTTGTTGCTGGAAAAGGACAGGCTCGCCGAAATCATCACGCTCGAAATGGGAAAGTTGTTCAGCGCGTCCTTGGAAGAAGTCCTGAAGTGTGCGCGCGGCTGTCGATTTTACGCCGAAAATGCTGAGCGGTTCCTTGAAGACGAGCCTGCACAAACGGACGCGGCCCGCAGCTATGTTCACTATGAGCCGCTCGGCCCAGTCCTCGCTATCATGCCGTGGAATTTCCCGTTCTGGCAGGTATTTCGATTTGCAGCGCCGGCGCTGATGGCTGGAAACGTTGGTTTGCTGAAACATGCTTCGAGTGTGCCGCAGTGCGCCCTTGCCATTGAGCAAATACTTTGCCGCGCGGGATTCGATGACGGGGTTTTCCAAACGCTCCTCATCGAACCAGAGCAGGTTGAAAAGATAATTGTCGATCCCCGTGTGAAAGCCGTGACTTTAACGGGCAGCGAAAAAGCTGGAAGCGCCGTGGCCAGCGCGGCTGCGCGTCAGATCAAGAAAAGCGTGCTCGAGCTCGGCGGCAGCGATGCATTTATCGTGATGCCAAGCGCGGATTTCGAAAGCGCGTTGAGCACTGCGGTCAAAGCTCGCACGATCAACACCGGACAATCATGTATCGCGGCCAAACGGCTGTTGATTGCGGACGAAATTTACGATGAGTTTCTTGACCAGTTCGTTGACCGGATGCGCGCATTGAAGGTTGGCGATCCCATGGATCCTGCTACTGAAATTGGCCCCCTCGCGACGGAACAAATTCTGCAAGGTGTGCATGATCAGGTCCAAAAATCGATTGCGGCAGGCGCAAAATTATTGACCGGCGGAAATCGGATTCATGGCGCCGGATTCTTCTATGAGCCAACTGTTTTAGTCCATGTGCCAAGGGAATCGCCAGCTTACCGCGAGGAAGTTTTCGGCCCGGTCGCATCTATTTTCCGCGTAGGCGATGCAACCCAGGCGATCGAGATGGCAAACGACAGTTCGTTCGGTCTCGCAGCCAGCGCGTGGACGAATAATCCCGAGGAACAGGAGCTCTTCACGTCTGACTTGGAAACGGGAATGGTTTTCATCAATGCGATGGTCGCTTCGGATCCGCGTTTGCCATTCGGAGGTGTGAAACGTTCTGGCTTTGGCCGCGAACTCGGCGCCGCGGGGACTCGCGAGTTCACGAATACGAAGACGATTTGGATTTCCTGAGAAGCGGGACCGGAACGGTTCACCAACTCCAAGAAACTCCACCGTAAAAGGAGCGCCCGTCGCCGGGATGGAAAACTTCCGGATCCTCGTCTGTTCGCGCATCCGCAATTGCATCTACCGCAGAGGCGAACCGCTTGTCAGTTAGATTTTTTGCTTCGAAGAAAATAGAAAAACCTTTCTTGGACCGGAATCCAGTTTTGAATCCAAGCAGCGTGTAGGAATCGGCGAAGAGCGTATTGGCCTCATCAACCGGATAGTGAGTAAAGCTGCACCGAAGATTTGGTCCCGCGTAAAAACCGGCTGCTGTCTCGTAAAGCAATTCCGCTTCATAAATATGGACCGGGATCCCAGCGATGCGGTTGTTACCGAAGACGGGATCTCCATCGAAATGGAAATCATTGAGCGTATAGGTTTGACTTAACCTCAATGACCCTTCAAGGCCCTTCTTTATCTTTCGGGAAGAAACAGACCTCAACAGTTCGATATCGAGACCCGCTTCAATTCCCTGGTGATAGGAGCGGTTGACGTTAACGTCTCCGAGGTCATTCCCCTGGGCGTCGTTCAGCTCAAGCAACTCGTTCCGCAGCCAGGAATGGTAAAGAGACAGTTCCCATTGGAAACGCCCGTGCTCACCGCGAGTGCCAAGCTCCACTGTCAACGCCGTTTGTGGCTGTAGCGGGTTGTAAACCTCGGCAGAGTGCGGCCCCTCGGTAAAATCCACCATGTTGTCGAAGGAAGGCGGTTGCCAGCTGCCGCTGAAATTCATAAACAGCTGGGTCTCGCGATCAACCTCGTAAATCAGCCCCGTCTTCGGATTCCAGCCGCCGAAATTTTGTGTGTGCGATTGATTTCCCACAAAGGGACTGTTGAATTCGTCGTCGAAATGACGTTGCGCGAAAATAGCCTGCATACCGGTCAGTATGGAAAGTTTTTCGGTCAGGTAGTGCTGGTTTTCGACGTAGAACGGCGCATTGATTGAAGTTCCTATGCTCCGAGCGGTCGTCGCACCGGTGTGACCATCAAGGTTCTGGTAGTTTTGCGACACCTCTCTTTCGAGTTGGAAGGTTAACCCGACCGTGAAGATGTTTCGCCGGCCAAACAGTTCGCCGCGCGTGACGGAATTCAAGCTGATACCATAATTATCCGAGTAAAACTGAGTAATACCCTCGGCGAAATCGGGCGAAAAGAAGCCGCGTTCTTCTACATTCCGATGAAACCAGAACAATCCGGCATCGAACTGGTATCCGTCTTTTCGGTAGCTAATTTTGTCAGCTAGACGCATGAACGTCCATTCCTTGTTGAAGTCCTGCTCGATGGCGTCCTCGTTCGCCTGCTGCGGGTCATCGTTTAGTTGTTGTTTGGTCAAGCCGCCGGGCAATTGGCGATCCGTACGATCGAGCGTGAGATAGAATCTGTTTTCGAGGTTCTCGTTAAATCTATAGCCGACGTCGCCAAAAAACCGTTCTGTATTTTCCTGGCTATGATCACGAAAGCCATCGCGATAGCGGCCCATAACCGAAGCGACATAATCAAACGGACCTTGAAATCCCCCAGAGGTGAGCTGTCCCCGAAAATAGCCGAAACTTCCGCCTTCAAGCCTGAAGTAGAATGGATCGGCGTCGTAGCCAGTCACCGTCACGAGATTGATCGCGCCCCCCAGTGTAATGGAGCCGTAGCGAAGAGCATCCGCGCCCCTGAATACCTCCGCATATTTGATCGTAGCCAAATCGAAGTCTTCCAAAATCGCTTCGCCGTCGCCCTGGTTGAGGGTTAGTCCATCAAGCATGAACTGCACTCCAATTGGTTCATCCTCCGATTGAATTCCCGATCCGCGAATTGAGACCTTGGTCATCTCCGTTCCATTGTCCGTTTGAAAAAAAAGGCCGGGCGTTCGCTGCAGCAAATCGTCAAAATTCGAGGCCCGGCCTAGTTTCATCTCATCCGCATTGCGAAGAGTGAACCCTCCGGGAACTTCTTTTTTCTGTTCGGCCGCCTGTTCTTCAGAAGGTGAAGTCAACGATTCGGATTCGGCCTCCGCTGTCACCACGACTTCAGACGCGTTTGTCTCCGGCGGTTCCGCCGATCGTGAAACATTAAGCACCAGAATAACGAGAGAGCAAGCTGCTACCAAAGGCGTAAGCTGCGAAAAGCGTGGCCAGAGAAAATGAGTTCTAACCATCCTGATTTCAGGTCCTTTTTAATGCACAGTTTTCGCAGGTACTATGAAAAAATCTGGGAATGGCATGCGTAGCAATTCCGAAACGAAATTTACATTCCGGAAGGCACCTGTTTGAGATCAAATAACGCGACGCTTCCATTGGATCAAAGGCGTCGGTATAGAATTCTGCCGCCGTTGGCAATCAAAACGACGGCATAGAAATTGAACGCAAGGACCTCATGGACCTATTCATGGCACCCCTGGCTTCCATTTTGCTACCGTTCGGTTGCTAATCTTTAGCGACGTATTGCGCTCGCTGCGCGCTTCCTTCAATTGCGGTGACTGCAGTTGCGGTGGTCGCAACCCTACAACCTCGCCCCATCAGTCACATCAATTGTTCACCGGAAGTTGTTTCACAAATCGCCACCCGTTTCGCTCGTAACCGAGCGACTCGTAAAACTTGTGCGCATCTTCCCGGGCAAGTTGTGTGCCCAACGCAACGCGCTTGATTCCTCTTCGCGCGAAATCTTTCTCCGCAGTTGCAACTAAGGCGCAACCTCCGCGACGGCGCGCTGCGCTCGATATCACCAGGGCAAGGATTCGCCCGGACGGATCGTTGTGCTCATAGCTTGGATATGTGACCGTGCCAATCATCCCGCAAACGGAACCTTCCATGACCGCGACAAAGGTTTTGCAGGCCGAATCGACAAAATCAACTCCAGGCGCGTCTCCATTTCCGTGCGGTTGGTTTCATAGCCGAGTTCGCACATCAGCGCGGCAAGCTCCGAAGCGTCGTTCAATTCCGCATCACGAATCCAGCATCCAGTTTCGCGCATCTATTCAACGGCTCTCAATCGCGGCAGTAACTGCTCCAGTATCGTCGCTACCGACTCGTCAACATTTTGCCGATCCGTGTGAACAACAATCTCGGGATCCTCCGGCGCTTCGTAGGGAGCGTCAATGCCGGTGAATTCGCGGATCTGGCCAGCCCGCGCTTTTTTATAGAGATGCTTGGGATCGCGCGCTTCGCAAACTGCCAGCGGCGCATCAACGAACACTTCAATAAATTCAGCGTTACTTTCCAACGCGATCTCGCGCGCGCGACTGCGATCCATCCGATAAGGCGAGATGAACGCAGTGATGACGACTGTCCCAGCGTCCGCCATGAGCTTGGCCACTTCGCTTACACGGCGAATGTTTTCGACCCGGTCGTCTGGCGCGAACCCAAGATTTGAGTTCAATCCGTGCCGAATATTGTCGCCGTCGAGCACATAGGTATGCATGGCGCGCTGGAACAGCTCGCGTTCAAGTGCCTGTGCGATGGTCGATTTCCCGGCGCCAGAAAGCCCGGTCAACCAGATCACCGCGCCCCGATGACCGCTCCGAATTGCCCGGGAGCGGGCCGTTATTTTCCCCTCGGTCCAGAAGATATTTTTGCTCTTTGCGACAGAACGATCCGTATAAACGCCGCCGAAAATCGTTCCACCCCCACAGATTTGTCCGTCATCTATGATCACAAAACGACCGAGGCTAGGAATGCGATCGTGGTTATCGATGACGAGGCGTCCGCGGGTTTGAATTGTGAGTCTGCCAATTTCGTTTCGCTCCAATTGTTCGCGTCCGTCGCCCTTGCTCTCGAGTGTCGAAGAATCCATGACTCGCTCGATTGATACCACCTCGCATTTCACGTCCTGAGTCGCCAACCGCAGGTTGTACAAATGCGCAACGCGCAGCGGCTCGCGCACGATCCAGAAAAGGTCCGCATGAAAACGATTTGCCTCGATAGGGGTTTCATTTTCATGCGATGCGACATAGCCGCGCTCCACGAAAATCTGCTCACTGAGCGTGATCCCGATCGAATCTCCTGCGACAGCCGGACCATTCTCCTGCACGTTCCAACGCTCGATCGCAGCGACTACAGACGACTTATTGGCCGGCGAGAACACCAGCTGGTCTCCTACTTTTAGCGTTCCGGTCTCGATTCGGCCTGCAACAATCCGCCGTCCGTCAAAGCGATAAACATCCTGAACGCAAAAGCGAAGTGGAAGATCGACATTGCGCCGTTGCGGCTCCAGTAAATCGAGTGCTTCAAGAACATTCGCCGCGCCGTACCATTTCATTTTCATGCTCGCGCGCGCGACGTTCTCGCCTTCTTTTGCCGACGCCGGGATGAATATCCGTGCATCCAACCCAAGCTCGCGAAGAAACTGCCGATATTCCTGCTCAATCTCGCGAAACCTCTTCTCAGAGTAATCCACGAGATCCATCTTGTTTACGACGACAATAATATGCTTGATCCCAAGCATGCTTAGCAGGTAGGCATGACGTCGACTCTGCTCGCGCACCCCCTCGTCTGCGCTGATCACAAGGATCGCGGCATCCGCTCTGGACGCGCCGGTAATCATGTTCTTCAAAAATTCCTTATGTCCCGGCGCATCGATGATGGCGTAACGGCGCCTCGTGGTTCGAAAAGGAATTTCGGTCGTATCGATCGTGACGTTTTGTTTTTGCTCCTCAAGAAGCGCATCGAGCAAAAAGGCGAATTCAAACTCCATCCCTTCCGCCGTACACGCTTTTTTCACGTGCTCGATTTTTCCCTCCGAAAGCGAGTCGGTATCATGAAGTATCCGCCCGATAAGCGTGGATTTGCCATGATCGACGTGACCGACAAAAACGACCTTGAGGTTCGGCTCGGCGCCTGAAGTAGAGCGTTGAGCGTTTGCCTTGTCGCTCACAAAAATCCTTTCGCCCTCAACTTCTGCATGGCATTCCGCTCATAATGGTCCTGGGCACGGCCGGCGCGCTCAGTCGTTTTTGTCGCTTCCAGCTCGGCAATGATCTCATCGATGGTGGAGGCGGTGCTCACGATCGGATGCGTGATGGGGCTGCAGCCTAACGACCGAAATCGTTTTCCGCTTCGAGCGAAATACATTTGGGGGATGGGAATGTTTTCTCTCTGGATGTAGCGCCAGATATCCACCTCGGTCCAATCGAGCAGAGGTTGCACGCGCACGTGTTCGCCTTTGCTAACGCCGGTAACAAATTGACCCCAGAATTCTGGCGGCTGGTCCTTGTAATCCCATTCAAACTGCGCGTTGCGCGGCGAGAAATATCGCTCCTTTGCACGAGTTGGATCTTCGTCGCGTCGAATGCCGGTGATCAGCGCGTCCCATTTGTACTCCGTGAGCACTTGCTGCAAGGCTACTGTCTTTAACTCGTGCGTGACCGTCACCGGATCGTGTGTCTCGTAACCAATCCCGCGAGCGCGGGCCTCGGTGTTGGTTTTAACGATGAGATTGAGGTTGTGATGTTTCGTCGCCCATTCGCGGAACTCCAGCATCTCAGGAAACTCGTAGGTCGTATCGATGTGCAAAACGGGAAAAGGAACGCGCCCCAAAAAAGCCTTGCGGGCAAGCCAGACCAGAACGTTTGAGTCTTTACCCATCGACCAGGGCATGCAGACATTCTTAAATGCGTGATACGCCTCGCGGAAAATAAAGATGCTCTGGTTCTCGAGATCGTCGAGATGAGTGCGTTGGGCAGATGTCATCATTTCGATAAGGGCCGTTCTATACAATCGGGAAGCTCATGCTGCAACGAGCACGCATCCAAACTCCCCAAAATCCCAGACTACATAACAGGCGTCGCTCTTGAAACCACCTCGGATCTGCACGTCTCGATTCAACTTGCGCGCTACGAAGCGTATTTTAACCTTTAGTCATGCTTGAAACACGTGCCACAGCGTACGATTCGAAGATCGAAGGCAATGTCATTTTTACCCGCTTCGATGCTGCGCTCAACTGGGTGCGGAAAAACTCGCTTTGGCCGATGCCGATGGGCCTGGCCTGTTGCGCGATCGAGTTGATGGCCGCAGCTGCATCGCGCTTCGATATCGCGCGCTTCGGGGCGGAGGTAATGCGCTTTTCGCCGCGACAATGCGACGTGATGATTGTTGCCGGTACTGTCACCTACAAAATGGCGCTGGCAGTAAAGCGAATTTATGAGCAAATGCCGGAGCCGAAATGGGTGATTGCGATGGGTGCGTGCGCGTCCACGGGAGGCATGTATCGCTCGTACGCTGTCCTGCAAGGAATCGACCAGCTACTTCCGGTCGATGTTTATATTTCCGGTTGTCCCCCACGCCCGGAGGCGTTGCTGGCCGGTTTGATGAAATTGCAGGAGAAAATTTCGCTGGAACATTCGTTCAGAAATCAGAAACCAGAGTTAGCGGAGAGGCTTGAAGAGGCGCTCGCATGACCCCGCGTCATTCCGAGTGAAGTCGAGGAATCCTATCGAGAACCGATGGGTTTCATCAGGGATCCTTTGATTCCGCTCCGTTTCGCTCAGAATGACAGTTATGACCGACCAGGAGTTGTTCGACTTGTTAGGTAACAAGTTTGAACAGAAGATTCAGAACAAGACTGAGTTTCGCGGTGAGACGACTTACGAGATTGCCGCAAACAATCTTCATGAGATCGCAGCATTTTGCCGCGACAAACTTTTGTTCGATTACCTGGTTGATATCACCAGCATCGACAATTTTGGCGAAGAACCTCGGTTCGAGATTATCTATCACCTTTACTCGATGCCCCGCGCGGTTCATCTGCGCTTAAAATCAAAAGTTCCGGATGAAGCAGGCGCCGTGGATACCGTTTCCGACATTTGGCCAACCGCAAATTGGCACGAGCGCGAGATTTACGACATGATGGGAATTAAATTCAACGGGCATCCCGATCTCCGTCGTATTTTAATGTGGGACGGCTATCCGTTCTTCCCGCTGCGGAAAGATTTCCCGCTGGAAGGCCTTCCGAGCGAAATGCCCGATGTCGCTTTCACAAAAGTGACACCTCTGGAAGGCGGTCCCTTTGTAACAGTTCCGAGCACTGCGACATCAAAAGACCGCGAACCTCGCGCCCGGCCTCCGGAATTGTAAGTGCAAATGCTGCCTGCCTGGCGGTGGCGCCCTACGAACCCCTAGGCTGCTGAGACGGGTGGCGCGCTTTCGGGTTTGCGCGTCGCAATCATCACGTCTGGACGCAAAGCTTCGTCGCGCGAAATGATTGTCGTAGTTTTTTGGCCCAGCTTTGGATACGCGATTCGGCTGTGGAGCATCATTAAAAGGGTGAAGCGGAAGCGTTCGGCGATGATTTTCAATTCACCAAGAGTTAGATCGCAATCGTCCAGTTGCCGGTCGCTGATGCGCTCCTCGATTATCTCGTTAACAAGTGTTTCGATTCTTTGCGGAGTTGGTTTCTCCAGGCTGCGCGACGCACTTTCGATAGCGTCGGCCAGACTGACGACAGCGCTCTCTTTCGTCTGCGGCTTCGGTCCGCCATAGCGAAAACTCTCTTCCTTGACCTCTGGAATGTCGTCCTCGCGGAGCTTCATGATTTTCCCGCCTGCGCGTGCATCCTCATGCTGCTGAAGAGCGCGTTGATAAAAATAACGAACGAGCGATGTGCCGTGATGCTCCTGAATGATATCGATGATTCGCTGATTGAGCTTGTATTTCAGAGCGAGATCAACGCCTTCTTTCACATGCGCGATGATGATCAATGCGCTCATCGTTGGCGCTAAATCATCGTGTGGGTTGCGCTCAAAGCTCATGTTTTCGGTGAAGTATTCCGGCTTCACCAGTTTGCCGACATCGTGGAAATACGAACAGACACGACAGAGCGTTGCGTTTGCGCCGATTGCTTCTGCAGCAGATTCGGCAAGGTTAGCTACGACCAGACTGTGATGATACGTCCCGGGCGCTTCGATGGTCATGCGGCGCAGCAACGGATGGTTTAAATCGGACGCTTCCAGCCACGAAATGTCCGTTGTGATTTCGAACAGGTTTTCAAGAATCGGGAGCGCGCCGCCAACCAGAGTGGCAGTCAAAATTCCATTACCGACAGCGAGCGCACTTTGCAATCCGATCATGCCCCAATCATTGGCCGTCGGATAAAACCAACTGATCGGTCCGATCAGACCGAACGTGAGGGACAGTAACCAGATGGCGAGCCCGACCCAGAATCCGGCACGGATCAAATTGCTGCGTCGTCGCACCTGTAAGGTGAGCGAGACCGCTGTAAATCCGCTGATCAAACTCGTTACGAGCAGCGGCGCGTCAATCGGCCCAAACAACATGCTACTCCAAAGACTTACAAAAAATGCAGCGTAAAGCCCGTGATGGCGGCCCAGCAACACGCTCAGCACAAGTGGCGCAAACGCATAAGGCATGATCAACCCCGCCATTTCGGGCTTCAAAAATCGATAATTGCCGCTGTTGCAAAGCACGAGCAGCAGTTTCGTAACGGCCAGTTGCACCAGAATGAGGGCAAAGATGAGAAGGATGCGCGAGCTTCGTGAAAAGCTCTTGGGTTGGTTGATCCAAAGCTGCGTTATCGCCGTGGCCAGAACCAGCAGCGCAATGATAAAGTTCTTGGTTGGCTCCGGTTGCTGGCCGCTGAAGACAAGAAACGCGAGTCCACCGGCAAACACCGCAAAAATCGCGACCCTGACGAAGGGCGAATATTCCAGGTTGCGCTTCAGTTCGCTGCGGTTCCGGCGGCGCCGCGTTTTTCGCGAGGCGAGGCCGCGTCTGATGAGTCTGCCGCGTTTTGAAAAATCGAACATTTCGTTTTTTACTTGCGTGGTGATGGCGCAGGCGATCGGTGCTGCTGGTAGGCGCCAATAATGGCCCGCACCAATTCATGCCGCACGACGTCGCGCTCGGTAAAATACACAGTAGCGATTCCCGGGACAGCCTTTAATGCCTGCAATGCTTCCACGACCCCGGAGCGCTTGTTCGCCGGCAGATCAATTTGCGTAACGTCACCGGTAACCACGCATTTGGAGTTCAAGCCAATTCGCGTCAGCAGCATGAACATCTGCTCCGTCGTAGTGTTTTGCGCTTCATCCAGAATGACAAAGGCATTGGTCAACGTGCGCCCGCGCATGTACGCCAGCGGAGCCACTTCAATGGTCTGCCGCGCAATGGCGCGCTCCATTTCCTCTGGCTCTAACATTTCACGCAAGGCATCGTAAAGCGGGCGCAGGTATGGAGTGATCTTTTGTTCGAGGTCGCCCGGAAGAAAACCGAGCGCCTCGCCAGCTTCCACTGCGGGTCGCGTCAAGATAATACGGGCTACCTGCTCTTTCTTAAGCGCCGCGACCGCCATGGCGACGGCAAGGTAAGTTTTTCCCGTGCCAGCCGGCCCAATTCCAAAAACGACGTCGTTTTTGAATTGCCTCGACATAGGCCCGCTGGTTTGCGCTTCGCGCAACGATCGGGGGCTTGCGGGACGAGGTAGTGATTTTGGTCGATACAACATCGCCCAGATTCTCATCGCGTTCTTCGCTAACCGCCTTGAGCGTATAATTGAACTCATGCCTTTGAATGTCCACGCCCTGCTGGCGCGCTTTCTCGAGTTGCTGAAATACCTGCTGCGCTTTATCGACGTGGCTCGAGTCTCCTTCCAGTTTCACCCAGCCTTCGCGCGTGGTCACTTTCACACCGAGTGAATCCTCAAGATTTTTCAAGAGTTTAATGTCATTAGCGTACAGCGACTGCAAAGCACGCGGGCTGTCAAACTGAAGGGTGCGAGTTTCAGTCATCGTCAATTCGTGGCATCGGCATCCTTGGCCATTGCAACCTGGCTAAGAGGCAATGCCACGAATCCTGCCCTACCGGAAACCATACACCAGCGCCCAATGCGTGCGTTCCTCTGGCGATTCCTCCACGCTGACGATGATAAAGTAACTCCCGGTGGTCGTTGGAACGACGTGCGCAGCGGCAAAATGGCCTTTCTCCCAGCTGTCTGGTTCTTCCGCCAGCTTTCCATCCGAATCGTAAATATGAACGGACACCTTCGCCCGATCGACTTCGGTTCCCAGCCAGAACCAATATTCGTTCCCTTTGAATAATTGCTGTCGGACTGCTTTCTTTTCACCAGAAGCGAGGTCGCCGCCCCAGTAATCCTCACGCACCTGAAATCCTTGTTTTACATATGGTTCCGCTGCCTGAAGAGCAAACGACTGTGCATCATCCACCGAGGCGCAGACTGCACGCTGCATGACGATGACAGCCGTAAGCAGGAAGCTGCCGCGTAAAAGAATTTTCCCGAAACGGTTCATCGAAATTCCCTAATTCCTCGTGACGATGCCAGCGCCGAGCCGCGTCGTGATCTCGTTGACCTTCTTAACTGATTCGGCAGGAATGCGCGCGCTGCCGACATCAATGAGAGGCTTCACTTCGCCCAGGGCGTCTTGAATTTGGTGAATGATCGGAAGATTAAACTCTGGCATCGCCTTCAGTCTCGCCTGGAAATAAACTAGGAGATCGGGCTGATGCAGAAGCTCTGCGCCGTCGGCGGAAAAATGTTGTTTCACGACGGAGGTCAATACTTCCGTGCCCCTAAGCCACCCGCCCAGACTGACGAGCTGCGACAATTTTTCATCGTGCACTTCGTTCATTGCCTGTTGCACACTGTTTTGGGTGCGATCCAGTTCCTGCCGCACATTTTCCCAATTACGTTTATCTGCCGCCTCGATAATCGCCTTGGCATGTGGCGTGATCGAGTTTCCGACGCCGATTCCTTTCGACAATGCCAGGACGCGTTGGCCAATGTCCTTTACCGCCGGCGCGTCTTCCGCTTGCACCGCAATAAAGCCATCTGCGATCACCGCCCCCAACAACAGGGCGATGCGCGGCCGCTCGGTAAAATTTGGCCCCTTATCGCTGCGGACGTGTTCCTTCCAATTGACCCCACCCAGCTTGTTCAGTGCCCCGAAAATTTCGTTCGGCAAAGGCACCACAACGTCTTCCACAGTCGTGGATAATTGGTTAATATTGATGTGCTGGGGGGCCTGCGCGCCATGCGCGCACAGAGAAAGGCCCCCCACTGCGGCTACAATTAACTTCAGATGTCTAGTAAACAGAATCATTGGAAGCTTCGAATGTTGATTTCGAGGTCGTATCTAGGATTTAATGAACCGAACTTTAAGCAAAACCGCTGCCGTACACAAATCCCTGCTCAAAACATTTTGAATCGCCTTAATCGAAACACTCCATTACCCCTGCGGCGCCGCAGCCCGCCTTCCCTATGGATCTGACCCGGCTAGAGCAGATCCTCGACCGCGCATCTTCCAGGCGGATCACGGTAATCGGCGATCTGATGCTCGATGAATTTGTCTGGGGAAAAGTCGGGCGCATCTCGCCTGAGGCGCCCGTCCCCGTCGTAGAGGTAACCGGAGAATCATTTTACCCGGGAGGCGCTGCCAACGTCGCGCGCAACCTGCGCGAGTTCGTGGACGGCGTCGCGATCATCGGTCTGCTGGGCAAAGATCGCGGCGGCCAGCAGCTTCAGGAATTATTGTCGGAACAAAAGATCGATATCTCGAATGCCGTTATAGAGGCAACTTTTCACACCATCGTTAAAACCCGCATCGTTGCGCGTCATCAACAGGTTGTTCGTGTCGATCGCGAAAGGTTTGTCGGGCCTGCGGCGTCCCAAATTCAAGAAGTCGTGGCTGCAGTACGGAAGAGTATTCCAGAGACCGATGCAATTATTTTCGAAGACTACGGCAAAGGCTTTTTATCGACCGAACTGGTTTCGCAGATCGCAGATGCTGCGCGGTCAGCGGGCAAGATCGTGGCTGCGGATCCTAATCCCCGCAACCTGGTCGAGTGGCGTGGCTTGACAGTAATCAAGCCGAACCGCACTGAAGCTTTTCACGCTGCAGGTGTCTCCAGCGGCGATACGGAAACCGCTCCGTCCCAGGATGCGGATCTGAAGCGCGCCGGCGAAACGCTTCTTAAAAAATGGGAAACAGAAAATGTCCTCATCACTCTGGGCGAACAGGGCATGATGCTTTTCCAAAAGAAAGAAGCACCGCACTACATCCCCACGAAGGCGCGAGAGGTTTTCGACGTCTCGGGCGCGGGTGATACGGCCATCGCTCTCTTTACACTCGGTCTCGCCTGCGGAGCGACCCCCACCGAAGCGGCAGAAATCGCCAACTACGCGAGCGCGGTAGTCGTAAGCAAGCTGGGAACAGCAACCGTGACACGAGAGGAATTAGTGGCCAGTTTTCGAGAGGAATCCGAAAGTGGCTAATGAATTGTCGGCTGCCGTTTTTATCGATCGCGACGGAACGATCATCGAGGATGCAGATTACTGTTCCCAACCAAAACAGGTGAAGGTTTTTCCTGACGTTCCTCAGGCTTTACGGCGTCTGAAATCAAATGGATTCAAACTCATTGTTATTACGAACCAAAGCGGCATCGGCCGAGGCTTTTTCACCGTTGACGAATATCGCTCCGTCGAATCGGAAGTTTCTCGTCAACTGGGTCATGGCTTGATCGCTGCAACGTATTTTTGCCCCGATGTCCCTGGTCAGATTTCAAGTCATCGCAAGCCATCGCCTGGAATGATTTTGCAAGCCAAGCGAGACCACCAAATCGATCTGACGCGTTCGTTTTTTATCGGTGACAAGGAGATCGACGTCGAGTGCGGCCGCAACGCCGGTGTACGAACAATCCGAGTTCAAACCGGATTTGACCGCGACATCGCTGGAAGCGCTGCGGATTGGACCGCAAAAAACTTCTCCGCCGCAGCGCGGATTATTTTAGACGAACGGTCATGACTATCGATCTCGCGCATGAGTAAAGCGGTTGGAATTATTCCGGCCCGGTGGGGTTCTACGCGATTTCCTGGAAAACCACTGTATCCTATTGATGGAAAGCCGGTTCTGAAACGGGTTTTCGAGCGCTGCCTCCGCGCCAAAAGCTTGGATCTGGTTGTCATTGCGACTGACGATATGCGAATCGCCTCTGCGGCGTTTGATTGGGGTGCAGAGGTCGCACTGACTTCGTCCCAACACCTCAGCGGCACGAATCGAGTTGCTGAAGTGGCGAGGAAAACAAAGCAGTTCGCGTTCGTAGTTAATATCCAAGGCGACGAACCGTTGATCGATCCGCGGTTGATCGACAGGCTTGTCGAAAAGCTGCGTTCCGATCGCAAAGTGAAAATCGTGACCGCAGCACATCCATTTAAGAATCCGGCGGACGCTTTTTCTTCCCATCAAGTGAAGGTGGTTCTCGATCTTTGCGGCAACGCTCTTTATTTCTCTCGCGCGCCAATTCCATTCCAACCTTCAGGAAGCGGCGGTCTCCGGTCTGGCGGACGAGGAAATGGGCAGCCTAGACATCGTCCCTCCTTGTTCCGCCACCAGGGCATTTATGGATTCCGGCGCCAAACGCTGCTCCAATTTGTGAGATGGAAACCAAGCCCTCTGGAACGCAGTGAATCGCTCGAACAATTGCGCGCACTGGAAAATGGTGTAAAGGTTCATGTGCTCGTTACTGCTACAGGATCGCCGGGCATTGACACACCCGAAGACGCAACGGCGCTGGAGCAAAAGCTTGCCCGCGCAAAGGGGAGATTGCCCTTGTGAAATACATTTTCATCACTGGCGGCGTGATTAGTTCCCTTGGCAAAGGATTGACCGCCGCATCGCTTGGAACGCTCCTCGAAGCACGTGGTCTGCGCGTTGTTCTTCAAAAGTTTGATCCTTATCTGAATGTAGATCCCGGCACGATGAATCCCTTCCAGCACGGCGAGGTGTACGTGTTGGACGACGGCGCGGAAACCGATCTCGACCTCGGCCATTACGAGCGCTTCACCAATTGCGTCCTATCGCGGCACAACAATCTCACCAGCGGTCAGGTGTACGAGTCGGTCATTTTAAAGGAACGCCGCGGCGATTACCTCGGTAAAACCGTACAGGTGATTCCGCACGTCACCGATGTAATAAAAGGACGCATCCGTGAAATTTCAGACGAAAGCAAATACGACGTCGTCATTACGGAAATCGGTGGCACAACCGGTGACATCGAAGGACTCCCCTTTTTGGAAGCGATTCGCCAATTCATTCTCGAAGTAGGGGCGCCAAATGTGCTCAACATGCACGTCACGCTGGTTCCTTACATTAAAGCTGCGCACGAACTGAAGACGAAACCAACCCAGCAAAGCGTAGCCAAGTTGCGCGAAATCGGTTTGCAACCGCAGGTTTTGATTTGCCGGACAGAGCGGATGCTCGATCTCGATCTGCGGCAAAAACTCTCAATGTTCTGCAGTGTTGCGGAAAAAGCAGTAATCGAAGAACGCGACGTGGCGCACACAATTTACGAAGTGCCGTTGACGCTTCACGCCGAAGGGCTGGACCAGTTGGTGTGCGATCTTTTGGGCTTAAAAACCCGTCAGCCGGATCTCGCAGAATGGAAAAATTTTGTAAAGCGAGTCATTAGCCCCTCGAAACGAGTCAGAATTGCTGTTATCGGCAAATATTTCGAGGTCCGGGACGCTTACAAGAGTATTTACGAATCGCTCACGCACGCTGCTGCGAGCGAAGATTGCGGAATCGATCTCGAACTAATCGACGCGGAATCGCTGCAAGACGGCATTGACGGTCAGTTCAAAGATGTGTCCGGTGTTTTGATTCCTGGCGGTTTTGGCCTTCGCGGCGTTGAAGGAAAAATCAAAGCCGCGCGTTTTGCGCGAGAGCATAAGATTCCATTCCTTGGGCTTTGCCTCGGCATGCAGGTGGCAACGATTGAGTTTGCCCGAAACGCCTGCGGCATCAAAGACGCCAACAGCACCGAGTTCAACAAAAACACAACAGAACCGGTGATCTCGTTGCTGGAAGAGCAGCGAGGCGTTAAGAACATGGGCGCCAGCATGCGTCTGGGCACATGGCCGACGAAAATCGCCAAAGGCACACTCGCGGAAAAAATTTATGCCAGCACCGAAGTGATGGAGCGCCATCGTCACCGATACGAGTTCAACATGAAATATCGTGATCAGATGAATGAAAAAGGCTTTGGCATTTCCGGCACGTCTCCGGACGGAACGCTGGCTGAGCTAATCGAGCTTCGTGATCATCCCTATTTTGTCGGTTGCCAATATCACCCTGAATTTCAAAGCAAACCGAACAAACCGCATCCGCTTTTCCAAGGATTCATTCAGGCGTGTCTCGAATATCAGAATCGTGCGACGCGCGCTCCAAGCGATCGAGAATCGCCGCGCCGAGTCCCTGAGCAGGAACTCGTTCTGCAACGATAAGGTCGTGATCTAGCTCGTCGAGCTCGCGCAAATAACGAAACAAATTGGCAGCGGCTTCACGTAAATCTTGACGCTCACTTAGAGTTCGAACGGCTGCGAACCTTCCTTCTGGTATCGCCGCATTCCAGGCCAGCAATCCGACACGATAGTTTGCCGCCAGTACGAACGATTCAGCGTTGTCGATCAATCGAAACGGAGTCTTCGGCGAGTAGTGAGATGGCAACTGTCCGGGAGCGAAGATTTTCTGCTGCGCGCTAACGCTGTCGATCTTGCCAAACTCAGCGAGTTGTTCGGCAGTGATTGGCCCGCGGCGCAGGATGTGAATCTTGTTGTCGTGCACAGCGATAATGGTCGATTCGACGCCGTGCGTGCTCGGGCCGGCGTCAATAATCAGCGGGATGCGTCCGCTTAGTTCATCAAAAGCGTGCTGAGCAGTTGTGGGGCTAATCCGACCAAACCGATTTGCGCTCGGCGCGGCGAGCGGTTTCTCGAACGCGGAAATGATTCCGGCAAAAACGGGATGCGAACTTATTCGCACGGCAACTGTGTCGAGCCCGGCGGTGACGATGTCTGGAACAATTGGCTGTCGGGCCAGAATTAGCGTGAGCGGTCCGGGCCAGAATTGCGAGATCAGCTTCTCGATCTGCGCGCGAGAACGATTATCGACCTTCGCAACGCGCTCGAGCCAGTTTTCGCCAGGTAAATGCACAATCAGCGGATCGAAACGCGGTCGCTCTTTCGCGTCGAAAATTTTTGCGACCGCAACAGGATTGAGCGCATCAGCCGCGAGTCCGTACACGGTTTCCGTTGGAAGCGCGACCACTTCACCTTTGCGCAGCAGTTCAATCGCGTGCTGTTTGGCGGCAGTCTGGCTGCCACGCAGTAGCGTCGCCGCTACAGTTTCGGTTTTCACCTTGGCAGCTTGGCCGACAGGACCGCTTCAGATTGCTTCTTGCGAAAAGCTTCTAATTTATTCCGAATCGCGTCGTCAGAACCTGCCAGAATAGCGCAGGCAAGAAGCGCAGCGTTTTTGGCGCCCGCTTCGCCGATAGCCAGCGTCCCCACCGGAATTCCACCAGGCATTTGTGCAGTCGAAAGAAGTGAATCGAGTCCCTGCAGTTTTGATTGAATTGGCACTCCTAAAACTGGGAGCAAGGTATGCGCGGCAATCACTCCAGCTAAATGTGCCGCACCACCTGCGCCGGCGATGACGACGCGCAATCCGCGTGCTGCCGCATTGCGCGCAAACTCAGCGGTCGCGTCTGGCGTTCGGTGTGCGGAGAGAACGTGTGCCTCGTTAGGCACTCCCAGTTCATCGAGCGTTTCGACGGCATGACGCATTGTTTCCCAATCGGATTTGCTACCCATGATGACAGCAACCAATGACTTTGATTCGGGCATGGGAAGATTGTAGGGAGTTTTTTGTGAAACGCCAAGCAGGGGTAGCAAAATGGGTGTGGGCCGTCAGACGCATCTGGTAGTTTCGGTAAAATCGTGTTTCAACACGATTAATAGCGCACTTGGCGAAAATGACGTCTTAATGAAATATTGCGCAATGGATCATTAAAGCGATCAACGCGCGTGATGAATTGTCCCCACAAATCGATCGTCCTCATCGGCATGATGGGTGCTGGCAAATCCGCAGTCGGGCGTTGTTTGCAGCAGCGAACCGGCTTTACGCGCTTTGATACTGATGAGATGGTAAGCTCGAAATTTGGAATCCCGATTTCACAAATTTTCTCGACACGCGGCGAGGATAAGTTCCGGGAAGCGGAGACGGAAGTTCTCCGAAGGATATCCCCCGACCAACGCTCAATCATCGTGACCGGAGGCGGAATCATATTACGCGAAAAAAACGTCGCCCTTTTAAGGCGCCTTGGCGCAGTGGTATGGCTGGTGGGAGAGAAAGGAACACTCTTCAATCGGGCTTCGCGAACTGCCAATCGACCATTACTGCAAGGGAAAAATCCGAGGAAAGCGTTCGCCGAAATGTTGCAAGCGCGCCTGCCACTTTATGCAAAGATTGCCGATATCCGAGTCGATACATCGGCGCTTACCGACGAAGAAGTCGCGGTCGCAATTTTGACCAAGCTCAAAGGAGATTATCGTAATTCAACATCGACATAACTAACGCCGGTTACCGCGTGATGACCGAGACAGCTGCATATTCAATTGATCGCGACAGCGCGCGACTGGACTTGAAGCAACGATTGCTTTCATTTGCCCGCGAGATTGGTTTTGACTCCTGCCGCGTCGCAGACTGCGGTTCCGCACCACACGCGGACGAATTTCGAAATTGGCTGGATGAAGGCGGACACGGTGAGATGAGTTACATGGAGCGCGGGGAAGAAAAACGCTGTGATCCGCAGAAGGTATTGCTGGGCGCGCGCTCGATCGTTGTTTTGGCGCTGAATTATTTCCAGGGAAAACCCCAAGCAGGCGAAACGTCTGCCGCAACAGGCAGAATCGCGCGATATGCGTGGGGCGATGACTATCACGATTTGATTGCAAACAAGCTCGCTAAAATCGACGAGTTTCTTCGCGCGTTCGGCGGACAACAGAAATGTTATGTCGATACCGGGCCGGTTTTGGAACGCGATCACGCGGCGCAGGCCGGCATCGGCTGGCATGGCAAGAGCACGATGCTAATCGACGAACGACTTGGAACCTGGTTTTTTCTAGCAGAAGTTTTGACGACTCTCGAACTGCCGCCGGATGAGCCTGTGCCAGATCGCTGTGGAACCTGTGAGCGCTGTATCAAGGCGTGTCCCACCGGTGCAATCACCGCCCCACATCGTCTGGATTCGCGTCGCTGCATTTCGTACCTGACAATCGAACTTAAAGGGTCCATCCCGCTGGCTCTTCGACCACTTATCGGAGACAGAATTTTCGGTTGCGACGATTGCCTTGATGCCTGCCCATGGAATCGTTTTGCCCAAGTGTCGCGTGAAGCTGCGTTCTTTGCGCGTCCCTCAACGGTGGGCATGCCGCTACGCGATTATCTCAGTTTGAGCGATGACAACTTCCGCGTGCTTTTCAAAAATTCACCGATCAAACGGATCAAACGTCGCGGTTTTTTACGGAACGTTTGTGTCGCATTGGGCAATGTTGGAGATCCATCCGATTTAGCCGCGCTTGAGCGCGCCAGAGCCGATCCCGAGCCGTTAATCGCAGAGCACGCGAAATGGGCGATTCACCGGATTCGGTCTCGACACGAAATCAATCTATCTCATTGGGGAGCGAGGCGGGCCTCATCCAGGGAGACTACAATCAATTGAATCCATAGTCGTTCCTCGGCGCATCGTAGAATTGTTATGAACGGGATTTTGTTTGCAAGAGTCAAACAAGCGATTAATTCTGACGCCTTCACCCCGAGAGCCGCCCCTCCGATGCACCAAACCGTAGGCACACCCACCCCCGCGCCGTTGACGGTGAAACAGCGTCGCGCCCGGCGTAAAAAACAGATCATTTACGGATTGATCGCCCTGGTTGTGCTCTGGATCGTTGGGTCGATTATCTGGGGCAAACGGGAGAAACCGATTCCGGTCACAACAGAGACGGCGATTCGCAAAACCATCGTGCAAACGGTTTCGGCGACGGGGAAAATACAGCCTGAGGTTGAAGTCAAGATTTCGCCCGAAGTCGCTGGCGAAATTATTGAATTGCCGGTCGACGACGGGATGCAGGTCAAGAAAGGCGATCTACTGGTGAAAGTTAAACCTGACTCCTACAAGGCGCTTGTTGAGCAACAGGAGGCGGCGATCAGCGCAGCGAAGGCCACTAATCTCCAGCAAAAAGCCACCATGATGAAGACTGAGCTGGATCTCAAGCGGGCGGAAGACTTGTTCGGCAAAAAATTGATTTCAGTGCAGGAATATAACGCGGCGGAAGCGGCTCGCGACGTGGCGAAGAACACCCACGAAAGTTCGCTGCACGAAATCGAGCGCGCCCAAGCCGGCTCGAGTCAGGCGCGCGATCAATTGTCGAAGACGACGATTTACTCGCCTATTGATGGCACAATCACAATTCTTAATAGCAAATTGGGGGAGCGTCTTGTAGCGACGGGACAATTCGCCGGCACGGAAGTGATGCGGGTGGCCGACCTCGGCCACATGGAAGCGCGCGTCGATGTGAATGAGAATGACGTTGTGAATGTGAAGCTGGGCGACAAGGCCGAAATAAAAATCGACGCTTATGGCGATCGGAGGTTTAAAGGTACCGTTTATCAAATTGGTAACACTGGGAAGACAACCGGCGCCGGCACCCAGGAAGAAGTCACCAACTTTGAGGTTAAAATTCGAATCGAAGACCACGACGTGGTGTTGAAGCCTGCGCTCAGCTGTACCGCGGACATCCAAACAAACGAGGTGAAAGACGTCGTGGCCGTGCCGATGCAAGCCGTGACGATTCGCACGGGCGATACCAATTTAAGTCCAGAAGAAATCGAAAAGAAAAAGCAGAAGGTCGCGCAGCGGGACAAAGGCGACAACAACGCGGAGTTCGTCGACGGACGTGCGGAAAAGGCGGCGCAGAAAGAAGGGCGCGAGAAACTTGCCAAGGTTGTGTTCCTGAAAAAGGACGGCAAGGCGGAGATGGCGAAAGTGACGACTGGCATTTCCGATGACACTTACACGGAAATTAAGAGTGGGATTCAGCCCGGCGACGAAGTGATCTCGGGAAGTTATAGCGCGATCAGTCGAAAGTTGAAGGAGGGCGCGAAGGTGACCCTCGACAAAGAAGGAATCAAATAGTCTCGGCGAGCGACTGTCGAGGTTGCGATGGAAACTCGAAATTCAATCAGACCGCTCGGCCCGGTCGTAATCGACATTGAGAACATCACCAAAGACTACGTCATGGGCGAGGAAACCGTGCGCGCCCTGCGCGGTGTGACCTTGCAGATACGCCGCAACGAATACCTCGCCATCATGGGGCCGAGCGGCAGCGGTAAGTCAACGCTGATGAACATGCTCGGTTGTCTCGATACCCCGACTTCTGGCCGCTACGAGTTCAACGGCAAGAACGTTGCCGAAATGGACGATGACGAGCTCGCAGCCGTTCGCAATCGGGAAATCGGCTTCGTGTTTCAAACGTTTAACCTTCTGCCGAGATCGACGTCGTTACGTAACGTCGAGCTGCCGCTCATCTATGCCGGGGTCGATCCCGAACGGCGCGAAGCACGCGCAACGCAGGTGCTGGAAGATGTCGGCTTGGGCGATCGCATCCATCACAAACCCAATGAACTTTCGGGCGGTCAGCGTCAGCGCGTGGCCATCGCCCGCGCGCTCGTCAACGAACCATCAATTATTCTTGCCGATGAGCCGACCGGTAATCTCGATTCCAAGACCGGAGACGAAATCATGGAGTTGTTGGAGAATTTATATCGTAGCGGCAACACAATTATCCTCGTCACGCATGAGCGAGACGTCGCCGTCCACGCGCGTCGCACAGTGCACTTGCGCGACGGACTCATCGAGATGGACCACGTGGGATTTATTCCCGAGATCGATCTACCGGTTGCAGGATAATCCGACATGAAACGCTTTTTCTACGAGCTGAGCGAAAGCTGGAAAATCGCGGCGGCGCAAATGCGATCGAATCTGACGCGCTCAACGCTCACCGCGCTCGGCGTTATTATCGGCATTATTGCCGTGACGCTGATGGGCACCGCCGTGAACGGGATATCCGTAGGTTTTGATAAAAGCATGGCCGTGCTCGGCGATGACGTTCTCTACGTTACGCAATGGCCGTGGAAGCCCGTGGACGATTGGTGGAACTACCGCGATCGCAAAAAAATCAAAACCGAATACGTCGAGACCTTGAACCGGATGATCGCGGCGACCCCGAACTCGAACCTGATTGTCGCAGTGCCGACATCGAATTTGATGCGATCCGTGAAGTATGGCGGTAGTCAGGTGGACAACGTGTTCGTTCTCGGGACGACGTCCGATTTTATCTTAACATCGACAATCGATTGTACGGTCGGCCGATTCTTTAACGAACTCGAATCGCGCGGCGGCGCCAATGTTGTTGTGATCGGCTATGACGTGGCCGACGCGCTTTTCCCATCCGAGAGTCCGATTGATAAATCGGTGTTGATCAACGGCCAGTTGTTCAAAGTCATAGGCGTAAACACGCGACAGGGCACCTTTCTCGGTTTGTTCAGTTGGGATTCGATGGTCGCGATGCCGCTCGGCGCGTTTAACAAATATTTCTCGGCCAAGAGCGAATCGGATGTGCGCGTGAAAGTAAAAGACAAAACCAAACTCGCCGAAGCCAAAGACGAGCTTATCGGTTTGATGCGGCGCGTGCGTGGACTGCCGCCCGAGAAAAAAGACGATTTCTCGATCAACGAACAGCAGGCCTTCAAAAGCACGCTCGATCCCGTGAAAAACTCAATCGCGATTGCCGGCCTGTTTATCACCGGCTTATCACTTTTTGTCGGCGCGATCGGCATCATGAACATCACGTTCGTTAGTGTGAAGGAGCGCACGAAAGAAATTGGAACACGCAAGGCGCTCGGCGCGCGACGGCGAACGATCCTGCTGCAATTCCTGATCGAATCGACAGCGCTTTGTCTGCTCGGCGGATTTATCGGCCTCGCGTTTGCTTATCTAATGTGCTTTGGAATCGGCAAAGTTTTCCCCTCTTTTCCGATTCATTTCTCAGTCGGCCTAGTGCTCGTCAGCATGATCGTTTCAATATTGACTGGCCTGTTCTCGGGATTCGCTCCAGCTTGGACGGCGTCGCGCCTCGATCCAGTAACAGCGCTCAGATACGAGTAGAAATCGCAATGTTATTTCGTGAAGTCATTAAGATGGCGTGGTCGTCCCTGGGCGCGAACAAGCTGCGCTCCGCGCTCACAATGCTCGGTATCACCATCGGCGTCTTTTCGGTGATTTCAGTCATGACCGCGATCGGCGCATTGCAATACTCGATCGAGAACGGCATTAGTTTTCTCGGTTCTAACATCTTTCAGTTCGCGAAATATCCGGCCAACGTCAGTGCGAGCGGCGACGTCCAGGAGAAATTTCGTAACCGACACGATATCACCTACAAGCAGGCGCTGCATTATTACCGATTGATGGAAGGCGACGCGCGTGAGATTTGCCTCAAAAGTTTTGGTTACGAGGTAAAAGGCCAGGCGGTCTATAACGGGATTAAGACAACGCCCAGTCTTCTTATTGTAGGAACCAATAAAAGTTTTCTCACCGCGAATGCTCACACACTAGGTTATGGCCGCAATTTGAATGATGAAGACGTCGAGTTTTCGCGGCGCGTAGTTGTCGTCGGAAAGGTGGTCGAGAAACGACTGTTCCCTCACGAGACGCCGATCGGCAAAGTCATTCGCGTGAGCGGACACACCTACACGATCGTTGGCGTGCTCGCCGAAAAAGGGACGGCATTCGGGCAAAGCCAGGACGACTTTGTGATCATGCCGATCACGCGTTTTTTCGAGGATTACGGCGAAGCCAAACGCACCGTCAACATCGCAACGCAAGCCTTCACTCAGGATACTTACAATCGTACGTTCGATCGCGCGATCGGCGCTATGCGTATCGCGCGCGGCTTGCGTCCGGACCAGCCAAATGATTTCGAGATTTACAGCAACGACTCGCTTAAGAGCGCGTTCGTTAACGTCGCTGGATATGTTCGAGTGGGAGCATTTGTCATTAGTTTCATCGCGCTGGTCGCGGCCGGAATCGGTATCATGAATATCATGCTGGTGAGCGTGACCGAACGCACAAAGGAAATCGGTGTCCGCAAATCGATTGGTGCCCGTAGCCGCGACATCTTACGGCAATTTTTGACCGAGGCCGTTTTCATTTCCCAGGCCGGCGGTGTTCTGGGAATCGTTCTCGGGATCATCGTCGGCGATCTGCTGGCAGCGTGGCTCAAGATGGACGCCATTTTCCCCTACGGTTGGGCTATCGCCGGTCTTCTGGTCTGCTCAGCGATCGGGATCGGCTTTGGTCTCTACCCGGCCTATCGCGCGGCCAATCTCGATCCAATCGAAGCGTTGCGATACGAATAACGGTCACTCTAAGCCGAGAGCCTTGAATGTTGCATCGACGTGTTTGAAATGAATGTCGAGTGAGCAAAGCCGATCGATTTCCGACGCTGAAAGCCTCGAAGTAATCTCTGGTTCGCGTTTTGCGTTTTCGGCAAATGTCCCGTCGCCTTTCCAGGTTTTCATTGCGGCACGCTGCACAGCTTCATATGCAGCTTTGCGTTCCGCGCCCGCGCTCGTGAGAGCAAGCAGGATCGACTGGCTAAAATACAGGCCCTTCGTCAGGGCGAGATTTTGCTGCATCCGTTCGGGGTAAACCTGCAACTTTTCGACAACATCACGCAACTTCGTCAGCATGTAGTCGAGCAGGACGCACGAGTCCGGAAGAATAATTCGCTCGGCGCTTGAGTGACTAATGTCACGCTCGTGCCACAGCGCGACATTTTCCAACGCCACAACGGCGTTGCCGCGAACGACGCGCGCCAGGCCGCTCAATCGTTCGCTAGTAATGGGATTGCGCTTGTGCGGCATCGCTGAACTGCCTTTTTGTCCTTCGCCGAAAAATTCCTCCACTTCGAGCACTTCGGTCCGCTGGAGATGACGGAATTCGGTCGCCCAACGATCAATGCTTGAGGCGATCACGGCGAGCGTGGTCATAAATTCCGCGTGCCGATCGCGTTGCACGATTTGTGTGGAAAGCGTCGCCGGTTTTAATCCGAGTTTTTCACATACCGTTCGCTCAATCTTTGGATCGACATGTGCGTGTGTACCGACGGCGCCGCTGATTTTACCAACACGAATCCGCTCGCGAGTCTGGGCGAGACGTTCTTCCGCGCGGCCGAATTCATCGTACATCAGCGCAAGCTTCAAACCGAACGTGATTGGCTCGGCATGCACACCGTGGCTGCGCCCGATCATCGGAGTCATTTTGAACCGCCGCGCCTGCTTTGCGATCGCTGTTCGCAAAGACTTCAGATCGGCCAAGAGAAGATCGCACGACTCATTTAACTGCACCGCCAGGGTCGTATCCAAAATGTCAGACGAAGTTAGCCCCTGGTGAATCCACCGCGACGCGGGCCCCACTGAGCCAGCGACATTTTCTAGAAAAGCAATGACGTCGTGATTGGTCCTTTGTTCAATCTCAAGAATTTCGGGAATTGAAAATCGCGCCCGTTTCCGAATCTCCAGGGCATCCTGCTTCGGAATTTGGCCGAGCTCCGCCATCGCCTCACAGGCAAGAACCTCGATATCCAGCCAAATCTGAAATTTGCGCTCGTCCGACCAGACTTTGCTCATCTCCGGCCGGGAATAACGATCGATCACCCGACGAACATAGAGTTTTCAGCGATGATTTCCAAAGTGAAATCGCAGGCCAATTGAAGAGGCAAACGTGTACTGCAATTCTCAACTGCCATGGAAGACGTTGTAGGGCGAGCGCTCCGCCTGCAACCCGAAGGTTCCCAACTTATCCGCCTGAGGCGGACGCCCGCAAGCGGCGCGCTTGCCCTACAACGACTTCTTCTTAATTAGACGCGGTCTCCTCCGAAGACTGGGCACGGTTGCTAGCAAAACCAAAACAATGCAGCCAGACACCTGTCTGCAACGGCCATTGCAGAATTGGCGACCTAACACACCCGGGCGCGCAAGGATCGTCCGTTGTCCTGCAGACGCACCTGACCGCTGGCGAAAAGGTCTGCGACGGTCGCGACCGTCTCTCTGTTGTTACTCGTGCACGAACTGACTGCCAGGATAAGGTCACCCAGTGACAGACCCGAGAATTTTCGAGGTTTTAAAATTTGTCGATTTCTTTTCATACGATTGCCTCCGTTTTGGGAAGCAATTTCAATACCATTTCCGTTTGTGAATATCTCATCCATAAGCCCTATGTAGTTATTCTTCTCTTATGCACTGTATGACTGACCGATTGCCGACACTTTTGTTCAATTTTGAAACACAAAATGTTGCGTTCTGTGGGGAATTGGCATCCCTGCTGATAGGTCGCCCAGAAGGCGAATGTCACAAGCATTATGCCTTGGAGCGCGGCTTAGTCAGCCGCATCACGACAAAATACAGAACGCATAACACCAGCACGGCGGCGACGATGACATGCGATTTTGCTTTCAACGCTAGAGCCATCCCCTGCGGATCGCGCAACATCTCGGCAGTGATCGCCGTCTGTCCAAACCAGGCGAGCACCCCGCACCAGAGAGCTGAGCCGACAAACGTCATTACACTGAAAGTGGTGAAGTTCATTCGAACGATACCCGCCGGGATAGAGATGAGATGGCGAATCACTGGTAGCAGTCGTGCAAAAAAAATCCCGCCCGCCTCGTAACGACGCAGCCAATGCTCGGCGCGAATTAATTTCGCTTCGCTGATCATGAAAAGGCGCCCCCATTTCACGATCGCGATGCGCCCGAGCCAACGTGAGACCCAGTAAGTCACGCTGGCCCCCAGCCACGAACCAAACGTGCCGGCGGCGATCACCCCCCACACATTAAATCTTCCCTGCGTGGCAAGAAACGCCGCCGGCGGAATGACAACCTCACTCGGCACGGGAAAGATGGAGCTTTCCATTGCCATGAGTAGGATGATGCCGGGATAACCCCATTCTTGAACCCAGCCGAACCAGATTTGAAGAAGATGATGCATATTGTTATTCCAATCGGAGTCGGGGAATCTCTCGATGTCGAGCCGCAATAAAGTTCGCCCTAGTTCAGTCTAAAAACGAAAATCTGCAATCCCAAATTGAGATGTCGATCTACCGGCGCGTTCTCCGTTACTACACACCATTTCTAGGACAAACGATCCTCGGATTGGTTCTGTCGCTGCTGGGAGTTGGCCTGAACCTGCTCAAACCATGGCCGTTCAAGCTGATTGTGGACGATTTCCTTCGTCCGGGCCCGGCAGCGCGTAGCGACTGGCGGACCTGGATTCCGTTGCTTTGTCTATCTCTGGTCGTGATCCAGCTTTTTTGGGGAATGATAAATTGGATCACCAACTATCTCTTTGTGAAGATCGGCTTACAGGCATTGCTCAAATTGCGCACCGATCTCTATTCGTGTTTGCAGTCTCTCTCGCTCAAATTTCACGATGCGCGCCGTTCGAGCGATTCCAGTTTCCGCGTGGCGTACGACTCGCAATCGGTTCAGACGATCTACAACAAGGGGTTCACCAACATCTTTGCATCGGTAATCACGTTGGTTGGGACCTTCCTCATCATGTTGCGGCTGGATTGGCAGCTTACTCTAGTTTCCCTCGCCATTGTTCCGTTAGTTGTTGCCACGATTTATCTGTTTGCCCAGCGAATCCGTCGTGAATCGACATCCATCCAGGAACGGGAGAGCGCGGTCCTTACGCAGGCGCAGGAAGGTCTCAGCTCGATTCGAATGGTCCACGCATTTGGGCGGGAGGAATTCGAAGTACTCCAATTTCACCAACAAGCCCGTCAAAGTCTGCAAGCAAACCTGCGGCTTACTTTAACAAACGTAAACAGCGCGCTGGTGATCAGTACATTGATGGTTATTGGCACGGCTGCGATGTATTACATCGGTTCGCTGCACGTTTTAGGGGGCACGCTCACGCTCGGATCGCTGCTCGTTTTCAGCGCCTATTTGCTGATGCTTTATCAACCGCTGGAATCCCTCACCTACACCGCCTGGGCAATGGAAGGCGCGACCGCCGGTGCAAAACGTTGTTTTGAGGTGTTGGACCGGGAAGATGATGTACGCGATTCACCGAATGCGCTTGCGATTTCCTCCGCCCAAGGCGCGATCGCATTTCAATCCGTGAATTTCGGTTACGCCGGTGACCGACACGTCTTGCGTGACATCGACCTGCGCATCGAACCAAATCAAATTGTTGGCCTGGTTGGCGGCACCGGCGCGGGGAAGAGCACGTTGATGAGTTTGGTGCCGCGGTTTTACGATCCTTCCACGGGTTTTGTCATGCTCGACGACCGTGATGTGCGGGAGATCACAAAAAAAAGTCTGCGCGCGCAGATCGCAATCGTCCTCCAAGATACGTTGCTTTTTTCCACAACTGTCCGAGAGAACATCGCGTATGGCCGGTCCGATGCGACGGAAGAAGAAATTATCGAGGCAGCACACCGGGCGCAGGCAGACGAGTTTATCCGACAGATGCCGGACGCCTATGGCAGCGCTGTAGGTGAGCGAGGAGGACACTTGAGCGTTGGCCAGCGCCAGCGCATCGGTATTGCCCGCGCGTTTTTGAAGAATGCGCCGATCTTGCTGCTGGACGAACCCACTTCGGCGCTCGATCCCACAACCGAAGCTGCGATCATGGAAACCATCCAGGAATTAATGCGCGGGCGGACAACTTTGATTGCGACCCATCGCCTCGCCACAATCCATGGCTTGGATCAAATTATTGTGCTTGAGCACGGGCGCGTCGTCGAAAAAGGGCGTGGTCCGGAGCTAATTGCGCGCGGCGGGACTTACGCAAAACTGTATGCATCAGGGAAATTCCCGACATGACGAAGACAATCTTACCTATGCTGTATCGAAGTGCTGACAGGACTGTCTGCATCACGGGCTGCGCGCGAAGTCATGAGTAACGTCAGAGTAGATCGATACGTCGAAGGCGACTGGTGGCCCGATCCGATTCCGCCAAACGTCGAGTTTGGCGAAGGATTTTATTGCGAGAGCGCGCAAATCTTTCGAAAACTTCGCAGCAAAAAATCAGGCGCCATCATTATCGGCAGGCATGTTTCGTGTTATGCCGGGTGTTCGTTTTCTATCGGCGAACACGGCCGATGCACGATCGGTGATTTCACGTTGCTCAACGGCGCGCTGATCATGGCTGATGACAAGATCGAGATCGGATCGTATTGCCTGGTTTCCTGGAACGTCGGCATCGCGGATTCCGATTTTCACCCGCTCGAACCGGCCCAGCGTCTCATCGACGCACAAGCGCTTGCCCCGTATTTCAAGAACCGACCGGCACGACCCAAATTGAAGACCGCGCCTGTGAAAATTGGAAACAACGTCTGGATTGGTATGAACGCAGTGATTTTGAAAGGCGTCACCGTTGGCGAAAATTCGGTCGTTGCGGCGGGATCGGTGGTCACGAAAGGCGTGGAACCGAACACAGTCGTTGCCGGGAATCCGGCGGTTGTCGTGAAACAGTTTAGAAAATGATTCTTTTCAACGCCCAACGCCTAACATTCAACGCTCAACGCTCAATCCAGGCGCTTGGACGTTGGACGTTGGACGTCAGATGTTGGGCGTTTTCTTTCTCATGAAACGCAGGCGCATCGTCGTCATGGGCTTTATGGGCTCAATGCCTATCGCGGGCGTGATCTGGCAGCACATCCATTATATCGTCGGACTACAACGACTCGGTCACGACGTTTATTACATCGAAGATTCAGCCCGAATTCCCTACAACCCGGAAACGTTTGAAGTCACCACTAAATTTGATTATACGGCGCGGCTACTGAAACGGTTGTCGCGTGAATTCGATTTCAGAAATCGCTGGGCCTTTTGCGCACGTTACTTGCCGGGTAATCCCACCGTTGGCCTGCGATTGAAACGAATTCGGCAGCTTTATCGCGAAGCGGACGCGATCCTGAACATCTGCGGCACACAAGAATTCAACGACGACCTTCTCGTTTCCGATCGCATTCTGTACATCGAGAGCGATCCCGGCGTGGAGCAAATCAAGATCGATAAGGGCGTGAAATCGACAAAGCAATACCTGGGGAGACATCATGCCCTCTTCACCTTTGGCGAAAACATCGGCACCAAAAGCTTTCCGGTCCCAACCCACGGATTAAAGTGGCTGCCAACGCGACAACCAGTGGTGACCGATCTCTGGCGAACAAGACGTTCCCCTTCTCGCGCGGCCGTGTTTACATCCGTGGCCAATTGGTCCACCAGTGGTCTGAAAGACATTACGTGGCGCGGCAAAAAATATCTCTGGAGCAAATCGCGCGAGTTTCTCCGCTTCATTAGCGCGCCAAAAAAAGCGCGTGAGACATTTCAACTGGCAACCAACATCGAGCACGGCGCTACCCGCGCAAGATTCGAGCGAAACGGGTGGCAACTGACTTCGCCCCTGCAAATGAGCGTCGATTATTGGCTCTATCGTGATTACGTCCAGCGCTCCAAGGGCGAGTTTACCGTCGCCAAGGACCAATACGTGCGCTTAAATACCGGATGGTTCAGCGACAGGAGCACGTGTTATCTCGCAGCAGGCCGACCGGTTATAATTCAGGAAACTGGCTTCACGAAATTTTACGGCGGCGAAGCCGGCCTTTTATCCTTCCGAACCCTCGGTGAAATTGTCGACGCAGTGAACAGGATCAACGCCGATTATACGAAGCATTCCAGAGCCGCTTACGCATTGGCTCGCGAGGTTTTTGAGGCAGAAAAGGTGCTGAAGTCAATTCTCGACCGCGCCGGGATTTGACGGGTAGCGGAAACTCTTTTCGTTCATGAGAGATTTGAACGTAGAAAGCGTCTATCGTGTCTGTTGTGTCCGAAAAGGCCACTTGCTGATGCAAATCCGAATCTTGATTTTCGAGTACGCTATTTAAGTTTGCAGCGTTTCCGCCTATGAAGCGTCTCCTTGTTTTTATCTACGCCACATTGCTGCTCGGCCCGGTTTTGCACGCGCAGCAAAGCACACCGGCTCGCCCCCCAATGGAGCCGCAAGGTCCACAGCGGCCGGGTCCATGGAGATCGAGTCCACCTGCACAGGAAGTAGTTCCGGTTCCAGTTCCGATTGCTCCGCCAAAGCCAAACGGGCCCGTTCAAAAGAGTTTGGTTCGGATTACGGCGACTTCTGTGGACCCCGATTACAAAGCGCCCTGGAACGCTGGAGGGCTTGAGCGCGGAGTCGGCGCCGGTTTCGTCATAAGCGGCAATCGTATCATGACAAACGCACACGTTGTTGCAAACAGCCGCTACGTCACGGTCGAGCGCGACGGCGATCCTAATAAGTATCCAGCGAAAGTACAATTCATAGCGAACGATTGCGACCTGGCAGTGATCACGGTGTCGGCTCCCGACTTTTTCAAAAACATGTTACCTTTGAAATTGGGCGAGATTCCTGCGCTGGAATCGACCGTCTCGGCGTACGGTTATCCAATCGGGGGCGAGCGGATGTCGGTTACCACCGGAATCGTGTCGCGGATTGATTTCCAACTCTACACTCACTCGTCGGTCGATCAGCATCTGGCGATACAGATCAGCGCGCAGATAAACCCGGGAAACAGCGGCGGCCCGGTAATGCAGGACGGCAAAGTGGCGGGCGTAGCCTTCCAAGGTTACAGCGGTGATGTGGCCCAGGGCGTGGCTTACATGATTCCCACACCGGTGATAAAGCGGTTTCTGCAGGATATCAGCAACGGGCATTATGACGAATATCCCGACCTTGCAATCACCTACGCAAAATTACAAAATCCAGCCCAACGAAGATTTCTCGGACTAAAAGATGACGATCGCGGCGTCCTGGTGAGTTCAGTGGTCGCGGCTGGGCCGTCGGATGGCATTCTTTATCCAGGCGATGTTCTTATGGCCATCGATGGCCATCCCATCGCCAGCGACGCCAATGTCGAACTGGATGGTGAGCGCGCTCAGTTTGAAGAAGTCGTTGAGCGAAAGTTTAAGGGCGATTCGGTCAAGATGGACATCTTACGGAACAAGCGCCTGTTGACGGTGGAGCTCAAATTATATAAGCCGTGGCCGTACTCGGTTCAAGGTCACAGCTACGATGTGCGGCCGCGTTACGTCCTTTACGGCGGCCTGCTCTTTCAACCGTTAAACCTGGACATGCTGGAGGCATATCGAACGGCCGACTTGCGGGTGCGCCATTTCTTCGAATACTTCGTTCTCGACCAGCTTTATCTTCAGCATCCAGATGTCATTGTGCTGGCCAACATCCTGCCAGACCCGATAAATACGTATCTCTCTCCCTACCGCGGGGGAATCGTCGATGAAGTAAATGGCAAGAAAATTCGGACCCTTGACGAATTAGCGAGCGCTTTCGCCGAATCGCCGGAGCGGCTGGTTATTCGAATGATTGGAGACGGACCGCCGCTAGTCCTTAATCGAAGTCAGATAGAAGCTGCACGCGAACGAATCAAGATGCGCTACAATGTGCTGAAGGAGCAAAATCTCGAGGAACAACCGGCATCAAAAGGAACTGAACAAGCGAACAAAACCTAAGATGACCAGGCATTCTTTTATCGCTTTTGGGCTAATCCTTTTCACGGTCAGCGGAGCGCTGGGCAAAAAGGAATCCGCCGTACCTTCTGCACTGAACAAGCAAAAGCAGTTGGCACTTGTCCGCGTAAACGTGACCGGACAGTCCTACGATTACTTCCGACCGTGGCAAAAGAAAGCGCCGGTTTCAAAGCGCGCACTTGGCGCAGTTTTGTCTAAAGGCCGGGTCCTTGTAACAGCGGACCTGGTCGCGAACCAAAATTACGTCGAGCTCGAGCGCGCCGAGTCCGGCGAAAAGACCGCGGCCACTGTCGAGGTGATTGATCACGAGGCCAATCTCGCGCTCCTTCAACCAGTGGAAAAAACTTTTCTCGATGGAATCACTCCGCTTGAAATCGCATCTGACACGGTAGTCGGCGATCGGCTGGCTGCATGGCAATTGGAGCCGACCGGGGCCTTGCTCGCGACAGAGGGCTTGGTGACAACGGTCCAAATGATGCCTTATCCGATCGATGTCGGTGAATTTCTTACCTTCCGCATCAGCATCCCGATGCAGTATCGGGAGAACAGCTACACGGTGCCGCTTGTTAAGAAAAACAAACTTGCCGGCTTGCTCCTGCGCTACGATTCGCGCTCACAGCTGCTGGATGCAATTCCTGCGCCCGTCATCACGCACTTCTTAAAAGATGCTGAAAGCCAGAATTATCGGGGGTTTCCTTCCGCCGGCTTCTCATTCTTTCCAACACGCGATCCCGCGCTGCGTGAGTTCGCCGGAGAGAAAGCCAAGAATGCCGGTGGAGTTTATGTGACGAACGTGGAGCCCGGTACGCCAGCAACGAAAGCGGGACTTCAGATTGGCGACATCGTGACTGCGGTTGCTAACAATGAAATCGATCAAAATGGAAACTACGTGGATCCGCTCTACGGAAAAATCGAATTCACCAATTTGTTAACGGCCCACGCTTATGCGGGTGATGTTATCCCCTTGCGCATTGAGCGTAACGGCAAGCCTATGCAGCTAAGCCTTACGCTCGAACACCGGGAAACGAAGGATTACGTCAGCCCGCCGTACAATCTCGATCAACCGCCACGATATTATGTTCTCGGTGGTCTGATTTTTCAGGAGCTTTCCCGTCAATATCTCAAAGAATGGGGTCCGAACTGGCAAAGAGAAGCTCCGCAACGTTTGGTTTACCTCGATCATTTCCAGTCCGAGCTCTTTCCTGACAGAAATCGGCGCGTTGTTATTCTGAGCCAGGTCCTCCCTGCGAACAGCACGATTGGCTACGATGAGCTGGCCTACTTGACCGTAACGAAGGTGAACGGGAAAGAAATTAAATCGTTAGACGACCTGGCCGAGGCGGTGAAACACCCAATCGAGGGGTTCATTAAAGTCGAAACCGAAGAAGATCCAAAACAAATCGAGCTCGACGCAGCACAAGTCGCCGCCGAGGCGCAGGATCTCCAGGAGAATTACGGTATTTCCGCGCTGCATCGGCTTAATTGAGAGGTCAGGCGAGCGTCAACTCACGTCGATCACAGCGCCTTAATCTCATTGCTGCTTTTTGACGCTAGGAAGACGGTGGCACACAGAGACGTGGCTACCGCATCTCTCTTAATTTTCCAAGCGGGGTTGAAGAATGGCTGAGGGCCTTTAGCGATCGACGCTATCGCCAGCGACGTCGCCCATCCGTGGCTTCGCCAAAAACCGTTCCACTTCATCATTGTACGTCTGGAACGGGTCCCCCATCACGAGAAAATCGCGGTTATCGCAGGCAATGGAATCCCAGTTGATGACATAAGGCGAATTACAATCCTGGAAAAAAGCCACTGCCCGAGCGCGACCTGACGCTCGGGTATTCGCCGGCGGAACATGCGTCGCACTGGAACGCCGGACATTGTTGTTCCACTCCGCAATTCGCTTGCCAGGTGTGACAGCAAAGAACAAACCGCTAAGAGGATCGATATTGTGATACTCGAGGTCGATACTTTGCAGCCACGGATCGTCCCAACTCAATCCTTCTGACTCGACAAATGCTTCCAGTAACCATTTCTTCGTGATCCAGTCGACTCCGCCAATCAGCGCCTGATGGTTGGTTGCAATTGCTTCGAGAACGAATCCCCAGTTTTCCAGTAACCAGTTGTTTTCTGCGCTGCTATTGCGCAGGTGCTTTTGGGCAAGATGATGAAATTCCCACTGCACGTCGAGCGCACCGATAGTCTTGCCGTTCTCGAGACGAACAATCCATTGCTGGGTTGCGTCTCGGGATATGTCGCGAGTGCTTTGCACGGCGTCGGCTAGAACCAGATTTCGCGGCAAACGGCCGTCCTCGAGCAACGACAAGACGCAGGCCGTTGTCCCGATTTTTAGCGCCGTGGCATACGGGCTCATGTTTGAATCACCGATCAGCAAGTGGAGCCGCCGGTATTTTCGGTAATCGGCCAGTGGCTCGTCGCGCGCATTAATGATGGCGCGGTTGAATTGCACCCACTGATAAATGTCGTTCACGATATGATCGGCGCGCTGGCTAAGCTGGAAATTGACCTGGGTCTCCGGCTGTGGCGGCTCGAAATCAAACGCCAGTGGATTGGACTGACCGACGCGGCCGGCACCGGTAAAGATTTGCCGGGTCGCCAAAAAAGTGAGCAGCGTTCCAAGAATTGGTGGCGTGAATTGCGCCTCCCGTTTCATCAGATAATTCTCATGACAACCAAATGTCGCGCCAGTGTGGTGATCGATATTGTTTTTGATAAACGAGACGCGATCCTGTACGCCCAGGGAAATCAGTGAGGATTGCAGCAAATCGTCTCCAGCCAATTCATAAGCCACCAGATCGTGCAGATGAAGGCATTCTGGAGATGCATACTCGATGTGTCCCATATCGAGATACAGACGCCCGCCGTTGCGAAGGAAACCTCCGTTGCCCGGTGGCTCTTCGTAGTCGCGGTAATGCAGATCGATCGTGCCGGCCTCGGCGTTTCGGAAAAGATGGTTTTTTACCTTGGCGGGCCAGAGCTCGGAATTAACATGCGGTTCTTCTCCACTTAAAAGGCAGCCGTATTCGGTTTCGATTCCAACGATCCGATCCATTATTCTAACGAGCATCAGCCAAGGGCTGGTGCTCCACAAGTGCTATTCGGGTCATCCTGAGCGAAACGCCCCTTGAACCGCGCCCGAAAAAAGCCAAATGTTTTTCATGGCCACCGTCGCCCTCCGCAGTCCGTCTGAAAAATTGGGAGGTCTTTTTTATTTCGGCCGAATGCTGGACAAAATCCGCTTGCACGCCAAAGGCGAATTACCCCCGGACTATCACGCGAACCTTGGAAAAGGATTCGACGAAAAATGCGCGAACTTTCTCCGAATCAATTACGAGCAATTAGTCGAGCGCGTGAATCGCAGTGGGACGGACGAGGAAATCCTGCATTGGTGTTTGAAAAGTGGGCGCAGGCCGGATGAAACCGACATTTACGTTTGGAACGAATTCATGCGCAAGCGTGGCTGGAACGACGAGGTTTCTCAAATATTGGAGCGCCGCAAAAGGGAAACCTGGATGTCCGACAGATCGGACATTCAGACAGCGTTCCAATTTATTGATGCTGACGAAGGACGCTTGCCAAAAACAGACGTTTGATAATCTGTAACCGCGGCGCCGCGCGGACGCGCGCCTTCCAGCGGTACGGCTACAGCTACTCGGCCAGAGTATCGATTCGTTCGGCAAGGCCAAAATCAAGCTCGGTCAATCCACCTTTACTGTGGGTCGAAAGAACCAAATGTACTTTATTATAACGAATGTCGATGTCGGGATGGTGTTCCTCTTCCTCTGCCACTTCGGCCACTGCGTTTACGAAATCGATTGCATCGGCAAAATCATCGAACTCAAACGTGCGTTCGATGTGCTTCTTCTCCAGTTCCCATTCCGGGATTTTTTTCATTCGCTCCTTGAGCTCGCCTTGTTTGATGAGGTCTGCCATAACGGGACAACGAGTAACACCCGAAAATCGTTTTGCAATGGCAAAACGAGCGGCATTTTTTTGGCGCCTAGACGGGCCTGTTTCTAAGCGGGCGGCGGCGGGCCGTTGGTCAAAATTCTTAAAGATTGAGGATTTTGCGAAGAGTTTTTGCCGAATCGAAAACATCCACAGCGCACGATCGCGCTTGTTTCGATAGCCGCGGCCAATCACGCAATACTTCTTTCACCGCCTCTTCCGCCTGATCGATGTTCCGGATGAAACGAAATCCGCTTTCGCTTGGAATGTATCTTGCTGCGCCGGTGTCTTCCGTGATCACCGGTCGCCCCAGTGCAAGAAATGCTGCGGCACGATCGCTTACCCAGCCGGTTTGCCAGGCTACATCAACGCCCTTGATGGCGGTAAACTCCGCAAGCCCGCTGGCCATGTATCGACGATACGCATTCGGAGTGCGCGCAACCCGGTGAGGATCGACAACGCGCCAGCCAAGCTGTTGCAAACGCACCCTTTCTGGATCGTCCGGGCTGATATTCATCGCCAGTTCGAACTGCGCCTCTGGCGCGCGCGCTGGCAAGCCAAGATAAGGTTCGAACATGATTCTCTTGGACAAGTCGGGGAATTCTCCCGCCACTTCTACGGCACCGCTCCAGTACCATTGCCCAATAGTGGTGAATTTAGACAGCCTCGGGCGAGGTTGGCTTTGGAGGAGTCCCGTGTCAGCAAGCGGGTAAAATGTTCTCCAGCGGAGAGATGATTTCGGCAACTGGCAATCATTTCCATTTACGTTGAGACCGATCGTCCAAAATTCATCGTGATCCGCCTGGCCCAGCTCCATCTTGGTCATCCAATAAAAAATCTCGCTTGGATCCAGATCGCAAAAGATCCGTCGACTAAATTGCGAAAGAAATGGTGGGTGAATCGAGTAACTGAGATTGAGCAGCGTGTTTGGACCAGCGAGTCGATCAAGCAGCGCGCGTTTTGACAATCCGATACAACGCATCGCGTCGAGCTCATGCGTAGTCGCTGTCGGTTTCTGATACAGTAAACAATATCGGCCGGTTAATCCATGCGCACGCAGTTGCCGCTGGAAGTTGTCGATTCTGGCTTGATCGGCCTCCGGGTCATCTGTCGACGGTAATAACTCCAGCCAGATAGCATCGAGCTTCAATCGCTGCAGACCCAGCATCCATTGCAGAGGGACGGAAAAATTTCCGCCGCCTTCGCGATATTTTGCGGCAAAGCCGCATCCCAGGAAAATGGTCACGCGAGCAGAATCCTCATTCTGCCCGCGTGCTCAAGCATGAAGGCTGATAAATCCTAGAAGATGCGGCCGTGTTGAATGTGCGCTCTGCCAGTGAACACCTGGGGCTGCCTCGCCTGGCCGGTGCAAAGGTTCGCATTTGGTATTGGAATCACAGAGCCCAGGAATTGCGGTTGGCTCCGCACGTTCAGTTCCTGCTCCAAATCGTACCCGAAACCAATTAATTGTGGTTCATGCAAAAAGGTGCTGTACATCAGCATGCCAGCAGGCCTTCCGTTATCGCGAATGCCTACCGGAAGTGATAAGTTCGGGTAACCCGACACCGCTGGACCGGTCGAGTTCGTCAGGTGTGGCGCGACGATCGCATCGAGATTGTCGGCCGCGAGTGCATCATCAATTCCCGAGCGCGCGGTATTTCGAGCATGTGTTCGCGCGGCGACGTATGTTGGGTCGTTGGGATAACCGAGTGCCTGTTCTGAGGCTTCGAAGACCTCCTGACCATAGTAAACCAGCTCTTGTTCACAATGCGCCAGATTGAAGGCAATTAAATCGGCTAACGTCCGCATGTTCGTGTGCGTCAGCGTTGCGAGATACTCCGCGATTTGAGCCCTGAATTCATACAGCAACGCGGTAAACTCGTCATCGGTGTACGCGAACACGTCACCGGTATCGGTATCCACGATAGTAGCACCGAGGCTTTCCATCACCGCCAACGCGTTCTCAGCAAACGCAACCGTCTCTTCATCTCCAGGAATCCCGCTGCCGTAATAGCTGTAGTCGAAAAACCGAACATCACGCCCGATCCGCGCACCCTGGAGTGAACCGCGTTGGAGGAACTGCGTGTAGTCGTCCGGCAGCTGATGCCCAATCACCTCGCCAAATGGCGACTGCAATGCGCCTAGCAGGATTGCAATATCAGTAACGCTTCGGCCCATCGGGCCCGCCGTGTCCTGCTCGTGGGCAATTGGAATAATCCCATCTTGCGAGACGAGTCCAAGAGTCGGTTTCAAGCCAACGACGTTCTCAACGGCGGATGGACCGGTGATTGACCCGTCGGTCTCAGTGCCGACTGCTACCGAGCACAAGTTCGCGGCCGCGCCATTCGCCGAACCAGAGCTTGATCCCCACGATGTGTAGCCCAGGTCATAAGCGTTAATCGTGCTTCCGCCACGTGCGCTCCAGCCGACGGCGAGAGGATATGCGATGTCATTGCCGCGGAAGTTTGCCCACTCGCCCAGGTTCGTCTTGCCAAGAATTACGGCCCCAGCTTCACGCAACCTCTGGATGATTACCGCATCGGAGGGTACGCGGCTGTGAACCAGCGCGAGGGATCCTGCTGTCGTCTCCATGTTGTCATCGGTCGCAATGTTGTCTTTGACCAAAACGGGAATCCCGTGAAGCGGGCCACGCACCTGACCCCTGCGACGCTCATTGTCGAGATGTTGCGCGATGGATACAGCGTTAGGGTTTGTCTCGATGACCGAATGAAGCAGAGGGTTCAGCGACGCGATACGTCTCAGATAACCCTTCACCAGCTCCTTACTACTCACCTGGCCCGACGCCATGGCAGCTTGTAGCTCGGGAATGCTCTTTTCAAGAAAATCAAAATCATGCGCAGCGAAGGCGGATCTTGAAACTAGTGAGGTGAGTCCTCCTCCTAGCAGCGCTGCGCCAGTGGCGGCAGTCGTCCCGATAAATTTTCGGCGCGTGATAGTGTTGTCATTGTCAAGATGATTCGGGCTTTGCTTATTCATAATCATTCTCCGGTTGCGCTGTTTCGCGATTGAACAGACGTAGGTTTGATTGGTGGGTGATACACGGGGCGGAGGGGACTCCGCTCCGGTCGATTCCTGCCCGCAACGCTTCGAATAGCGACGCAGGCCGGTCGATCGTAGAGTGGATGATTTCGCGCGATCAACGCCATAACCCTGCCTCAGCAGTTCGTTTCTGACCTTACAAGCGGCTGGAAAGTTTTTCAGTTTCGTTGCACTATTTGACCGCCGCTCTCTTCCTTCGCAAATTAGCTGCTCTTCTCGGCGCCCGTAGCTCAACTGGATAGAGCATCTGACTACGGAACGGTGTTCCTAGCCGGGCAGCACGTATATTGTTACGTAGTTTGCTACGGCGTGACTTCCCCCTTGTTCGATGATCGTGTGCCGTGACTGCCGAACTATGCTCGAAAGGCTGCCAACTGATTTAAGATCAAATGATTCTGGCTCCCCCTTCGCAGCCGGAACGCGCGATTCCTACGGACTTCGCAACGTATCAGCAGCCGAGAGCTTCGGTACTAAGTTGGCATGCTGAGCAATGAGAAATTCCATTGAATTGCAGGGCAAGAAGAATTGAGAGAGGAAGAAAAGCCGCAGGGTTCGAGGCACCCTGCGGCTCTTACTGGGGGATCGCCCCCCGCTCGGCTCAATCGACAACAACGTGATCAACCATCCGCTGATCGCCGATGTTCGCGTAATAAACACGTACATGCGCGCCGGGTTTAATCGCGGTTCGAATCACTTCGCCGTTTTTGTTCACAATGTGACCAGGCCCGTTGAGAACATAACTTCCCGGTGTATTCGAACGGTCCTCGCGAACAACGAGAGTTTTGGCCGGCTGGTAATTGGCCGCCGACCCTTCCCCTGTCGTCATTTTGATAATCGTTCCCGTTACCGTTATTGCTTCTGTATTACTTGTCGCTTTGCTTGTACCCTTTGAACCTGTCTGCGCAAATGCCAGCGATGTAAGCAGTGCGGAGCAGGTGAGGATGGCAAATAGGTTCTTCATTGTACCTCCCAGTTGATGTTAGAATGCATGATGATTACTTTCTTTTAGAAAGGGATCCTGGAGCGCGTGCTGCACGAAATTTAGATTTTTTGTCGTAGGTTGCTTTTCTTCTGCGATTTTGATACCGACCGTTAACGTGAATACCCGCGTGAGGGACGGGCACGACCAGAGTGATTTTTTTCCTTCGACCCACTGGAGCGTAGTGCTCGCGGCCGGGAGAAGCCAAACCGAACCGGACATTGCGGGGGCTGCGCTTGCCGAGCTTTGCCAAGCCTATTGGGCGCCGCTTTACAGTTTTGTGCGCGGTCGCGGATACAGTGTGCATGATGCACAGGACCTCACGCAGAGTTTTTTCGCTTACCTGCTCGAACGTAAAGTTTACGCCCGCGCGGATCGGCAGAAGGGTAAATTCCGTACATTTCTGCTCGCCTCCCTTAAGAATTTTCTGGCGGACGCTGCTGATAGAGAACGGACGCTCAAGCGTGGCGGTGGACAGAATTTCCTGCCTCTGCATGAAGAGCAGGCGGAAGAGGCGGAGTCGCTTTTCCAGACTCACAGTGGCGCCAGCAACGGAGATCGGCTCTTCGATCTCGGATGGGCGGAGGCGTTGGTCGCTGCTGGATTGGAACGGCTCTCGGCAGATTACAAAGCTGGAGGCAAGGAGCTGCTCTTCAACGAATTGCGGATCTTCGTGGCCGGTGGCGCGAACCCGCCGCCAACTTATGCTGAGTTGGCAGATCGGCTGGAAATGGCTGCGTCGACGCTTCGGAGCCATGTCACTCGCCTGCGGACGCGTTATCGGGAAGCGTTGCGCGCTGAGGTACGCCGAACAGTGGATACCGAAACCGAGGTGGATGAAGAGTTGCACGAGTTGCTCCACGTGCTAACGAGTGCTTAAGGAGGGCGCGCCATGGGAACACCGCTGGAATCTGGTGTCGCGGTCTGTTCGGGATGTGGCGAGCCGCTGAACGCAAAGGGCGACTGCCTAGCTTGTCTGCTTCGGACGGGCTTAGACAAAACAATCGCCGAAATTCCACCGTCTGCTTTAGCCTTCGGCGATTTCGAGGTCGAGCAAGACGCAGATGGCTCTTTCTGTGAACTCGGTCACGGTGCAATTGGGGTGACGTACCTTGCTCACGACAAAGTGTTACGCCGCAAGGTAGCCCTTAAAGTGATCGAAGTGCCTGCAGCAGCACGGAGCTCGCCAGCCGTGCGCGAACGTTTTTTGCGTGGAGCCCGCGCTGCGGCTGCTCTGCGGCACCCGAATGTGGCTGGCATTTTCCAGTTTGGTGCTTCCCCCGACGGCACTCACTGCTATTACGCGATGGAACTAGTCGAAGGTGAAACCCTGGGAGCTCGCGTACGAAGGGATGGTCCGCTTGATGCAAAAGAGGCTCTGGAAATTGCGATTCAAACCACGCGGGCGCTCACGGCTGCCGCGGCCCACGATTTGATCCATCGAGATCTGAAGCCGGGCAACATTATGCTGACGACGGAGTCGGAAGTGAAAGTCATCGATTTCGGTCTGGCCAAGGCGATCACTGATGCCGGCGGAGAGATGGATCTGACGCAAGGAGAATTTGTTGGCACACCGAATTTCGCGAGTCCTGAGCAATTCGGAACCGATCCGGTCGATGAGCGGTCCGACATCTATTCGCTGGGCGCCACGCTCTGGTTTGCGCTCACCGGACTGGTACCACACTTCGGCAAGACCTTTGAGCAGATTCGCGACCGTAAAACGCGCGATGATCTGCCGGTCGTGCAATTGGCCGCCAGAAAGGTTCCTGGAACCCTAGTAAAACTGCTGCGCTCTATGCTTGCTATCGATCCAGGCAAGCGGCCTGCGTCGGCTCACGAATTAATGGAAGCTTTGGAATCCTGTCGCCGAAAGCTTACTCGTCGCATCGGCGTCCCGTACCTCAAACCCGGTGTCCGTAGTGACGCGTTTGCCAGAGCGCTAACCGACGCCAAAGCGTGCGCCTTCAATCCCGAAGGTTTACAGGAGGTTTTCGACAAGGCAGCGAGAAAAGCAGCGGCGGTGTCGAGGAAACCGTTTAAGGAGAACTGGGCCTACCTTCAAACAATGCTGCGTCTAGTTCGTGCCTATAATCGGGGCGAATACCGTCAAGTTTCCGATGATGCCCTCGTGTGGATCATTGCAGCTCTAAACTACCTGGTGGACCCATTCGATATGATTCCAGATAAGACGCCGTTTCTCGGCTTAGTCGATGATGCAAATGTCGTCGAACTTGTTATGGATAAAACTCGACGAACGCTCGATGATTTCATGACGTGGGAAACAGCACCGCGGTAGAGATTGGGGCGCTTGCAGTCGTTTGATAGTAACGCTTTTAAGAAGGCGCATGCAAATGTGTCTAGTCTGGTGCTGGCTAATCGTGACGCAAGGGACCCCTTCGCTGGCACTTTGTGTAGCTAACTTGGTAGTTACAGGAAACTGCTCTGAGCAGTTTAGGCTTAATCTACAGAAGCATGCGGATACCACCAGTGTCAGCCGCACTACTGACTTTGAATCACTTTTTTGGAGACACAATTTCAAACGCAATCGGAGCGATCGTTTGGAGAGAATTGTCGCGCGTTGCGACCTCATCGAGGCTAGCATCCGCCCTAGTTGGACTCGTTACAAACCGGTCAGAACGTTACGAGTCGAAAAAGCCTCATTGAGCGCAGCGCTGCCGCTTTGCTCCATCCTTGAAGCGCCCGGGCGTTGGGCGCCTAAGCGAGAGTCCAAATAAAGCTTTGCCAACGCCTCTCATCCTACTGAGTAATATACACCTGACTCACTACAGAGGCGCCTGTTTTCTGCCCTTGCAGCGACTGATTTTGACTGATCTAAAATAAAAAGCATCCGGTCGGGCCGAAATTTTCGAATTGTCAGCGACAATCTCCACGGCAGCTAACAAAGGAAAATCTCCATGAAAACAAATCCCACTTCACAATCTGCATTCTTTAATCTTCGCGTTTTAATTGCTGCGGTCTTCAGCGTCGCGGTCACGCATGCAGCCAGTCCTCCTGGAGGCACAGTCGATCCGAGCACGACCACGCCTGTCGAATGGGATGACACCGCCATTGGCACGGGAGGCACCGATGAAACAACCGCGATTGAAGGCGTCAATCGCGATACTTTTGTCCTCCACGTGGCGGCCGGCAATTACACCGGCAAGACCATTGCGGTCAAAATTCAGTGGACCTCCGGCAGTAACGATTACGATCTCTACATCCATAAACGCAATGCGGATGGCTCGGATGGCGATCTCGTTAGCAGTTCAGGAGGCGGTGTCCCGAGTACGAGTGAGCGCACCGTGATCGATCCGAACAGCGACGGGACGGGAGATTTCAATGTCATCGCGGTCTACTTCGCAAATACTCCGGGGGCCGATCAGCCCCACGGCACGATCACGGTGGAAACTGCGCAGGTTCAGAGG
>Ga0193722_1000007_pt1 | contig 57112 bp, 84 predicted proteins | sample H2m1metaG_FD_143044 | JGI IMG/M metagenome (GOLD analysis project Ga0193722, IMG submission 143044) | Soil microbial communities from a riparian zone of the East river system, Colorado, United States - H2m1 | ecosystem: Environmental > Terrestrial > Soil > Riparian zone | place: USA: East River...
CATATTGACATTTATTTAAAATATGGTTATATTAAAGCTGGTTATTGCCAGCAATATACTTTTCTTCTTTATATTAGTTGCTTCATTCTGGTTTATTGATCGCCTGGCAATAACCATATTGCTTACATCAACGAAAAGGTATCATCCCCTTTTCCTTCAAAAAATTATTGACTATTTCATGCTATAATTTAAGATTACGCAGCGATCTTAAATCCTAACATACGAGTCATAAATGCAAATACGAATGTCCTTTGTTAAGAATAGCTGGGATACAAACCCTAATGACAAAATTCTATCATTTGAGGAATTAAGCAAGACTCTAACCACATTTACTGTTTGCGATAAAAAGAACGCCCCTGGAATAATAGGAGGTTACTTTAATGGAAAATCTCGAGATACGCACAATTTACAGGCAAGAACATTACTTGTCCTAGACGTAGACTACTATGATGGTCATATAAACGATTTAGAGGTACTTTTTAGAAGGAGTTTAACCCCCTATAGGTACATTGCTTATTCTACAGCATCTCACGCTTTAAATAGCCCTAGAATTAGAATTGTATTATTTTTTTCCAAAGAGGTACTTACTCAAGAATATAGACAAGTTAGTTCTAATTTCATTGACGGATTAGATATTGCTTTTAAAAATACTATTGAGATACCTACTAGTATTAAGGCTAATCAGATGATGTATTTGCCTATAAAGCCTCATGATGATTACATACCATGGTATGTGGTACAAGATGGAGAATCAATTGACCCAGATAGTTATATAACATCCAGTACGCAGTTAGCTGTACAAGACCCATTACTTTTAACCATAAAAAACGTACCTTTAGAGATCAGTGAGGGTAATATAGTTAATTATTTAACTAACTATCCCGTAGAGGAGAGAGATTATTACGAATGGGTAGAAGTAGGAGCAGCTCTTCATCATCAATATCAGGGTAATGATGAAGGACTCATCATGTGGAATAAGTGGTCTAAAAGAGACCCAAGACCTGATAAGTATAAGGGATTATACGAATTAGAACAAAAGTGGAACAGTTTTAAATCTAACTTAGAAAATCCCATTACTTTTGCAACCATTATATACAAGACTAACAATAATTTACCTGTTGATAACGGCGTTAAGTTTAGAGCTATTTATCGTGAAAAATGGCAAGACACTAAGGGTAAATACCAAACGCCTATATTTACCAAAGCTAATTTCAAGATATTACTAGAAGAGTATAAGATTGACATTAGATTTGACGTTATTAAGAAAGCTGTAGAGATTATTATTAACGGTGTTAAGGTAATAGATATCAACCATGGGATAACTGAGATTAAATTTCTTTGTAAACTTAATGGGATGGAAAGCAACCCAGTTAATGAGGCGGTAGCCTTGATAGGAAATCAGAATACATATAATAGCTGGAAGGACTGGGTATGTTCTATTCCATGGGATGGAATTAAAAGATTTGGTGAATTTTGTAAGACGGTCAAAGTTTCACCTGACATGGAAAGGGTTAGGGATTTATATTTAAAGAAATGGTTTTTACAACTGATTAATGTTACGTGTCTTAACGACGGGGAAGAAGGTAAGGTCGCACGTATGATCTTAATATTCCAGGGAAGACAATATTCAGGAAAGACTAGTTGGTTTAGGGCATTAGTGCCTGCTTCTCATAATGATTTTGTAACTGAGGGCACATCATTAAAAATTTCAGATAGTATGGCTATTCTTAGATGTATTCAGCATGTGATAGTAGAACTGGGAGAGATAAACTCCACAATGAAGAAATCGGATAATGACGAGCTTAAGAATTTCCTGAGTTCGACTAAGGATACATTGAATATCAAATATGTAGCATATCCTGTAACTTACAGAAGGCGTACGGTTTTTTTTGGATCAGTTAATGAGAATGAATTTCTGCAGGATCAGACTGATAATACTAGGTTTTTATGTCTACCTATTCTTGATTGTGATTATAAGCATAATATAGATATGCAGCAGGTATATGCTGAATTACTAGAAATGACAAAGACTGACAATGATTACTTTCTAAGTCCTTCTGATTTGGAGGTGCAACAGAAAATGAATTGTTTTTTTAAAAGTATATCTGTGATTGAAGAGAAATTCCAAGAAATATTTGAAGTAGAAAACGCATTAATACAACCTAGGGAAAGTATGATAGTATATAATGCTACTAAATTACTGGAGGAATTAGGTTTCAACATTAATCAGATGTTACATAAGAAGAATCTAACTAATGAGATGGCAAAGATATTAGATTCCTATGGCTTTAAACGCAGTTCTAAACCCAAAGGATGGTATTTACCATCTAAAAGAATTAACGATATAGGGTTTTGATTATGATAAAAAGAGAGAACAAGGATTGGGAAAAGAGAGAAGAACATCTTACACATTTAAGGGAAAATGATGATTATTCTCGTCCGAGTATGTTTGATTTTAAATATATGGAGATTATATTTAAAATAAGGGGTGCTAAGAAATTAACAAGTGCTAATTTAACTGATCCAAAAATTAGTATTGAGACAGTAGAGGTTAAATATAACGATAAACGGGAAATAATATCGTTATTTTTTATTGCATATAAATTAAAGAGTAGAATTAAAGAGAGTATTAGACGATTTGAAAAAAATTTTAAAGATGAAAATGATTTATGGTTTAACTTTCTTAAGAAAAATTATAATAACATAATGGGCCATGCTGTTCTAAAAGATGAACATAACTTGGAATATAGTTTCAAAATATGGGAAAATGCCTTTGAGGGGTTAGATTCTGACGAGAAATTAGACTATTTAGACTGGCAATTTAATTCTGCATTCTATTATTTCCATAATAAAGCAAAAGAATTAACGATATAGGATTCTAACGATGTTTATAGAGATTAGGGTGGGGGTAGGTTTAAATAAGGTTAATACAGACATGTTAATGTATTGTGATGATAACCCCAGTGAATTAGTTTATGGTTATAATATGTCAGTATACTTTGCTTCAACATTAAAGGGACATAAGGATAATAAAATTATAAAACTATTTCTAGAAAAAGAGGAACAATTAAAATCAAAATTTGAAAATAGTTTTAAGGAAGAAAGTGATATTTGGGAAAAGATTTTTAAAGATAAGAAATATCTAAAAACCAAGATAAACATTTATGATAGTGCTTTTGAGGCTTTTACTGAGAAAGGATTAGATGAATGGTTAACAGAAGAATTTGATAGTTTATTTTTAGATATTTATAACGAAGCAAAAAATTAACAGAAAAATAGAAGGTATAAGATGAAATTAGAAGATATAGGTAAAGTAGAAGTTAAATTCTTATTAGTAACTAATAATTTGGCTGCAGATCGTATCCCCCCTACTCCATGGGTGAACATGGATATCATCCCTAAAATGGTTGTTCCAATTATACCAGCTATTAAATACAAAAATTATGATATAGAGGAAGTTATCAGGGACTTAATACGTTTTGAGTCTGATCATATAAGGATATTTTCTATATTAAGTTTATTTACGGAGGCAAGATTAGATTTTATTGCTAAATATAGAGATAAAATGAATGAAGATAGACAAATGTGGTTGCATTTTATAAAGAAAGTATCAGAAGATGAAAGTTTAAATAATAAAGTTGGATGTAGTTTTACTTTTATGCAAGATGCTTTTGAAGATAAAGACTTTCCATTAAAACAAGCGATTGCAGATCAATTCAATGTGGCATACGATTATTTTTATAACAAGGCAAAAGAACTAACAGAAAAAACGGAATAAAACTATGAGTGTATTAGAACATATTAACGCTATAAAAATAAAATGTGAAATTAGAGGAGCTTCTAAATTAACAGAAGAATTACCTTGTCACGCTATGTTGTGGATAGAGGTAAGAGTAATAACAATAGATGATGAAAAGGAAATAGGTGTAGACTTAGATCGATTAAGAATGGCTTTAGAATCCTCAGAAATAGAGGAGAGGCTTCAGAAAATAATAAAAATAATTGATAATTCTAAAAAGAGAATACACCAGATATTTCTAGAAAAATACGCTGAAAATAATGAGTTATGGGTGAATTTTATTCGTGAGATAGAAAAGGAATCAGGATATAGTTTTATGTTGATGAAGGTTTTCATAGAATATGGGAAATTAGATTTAATAGAAGAACGAGTAAATTATAATTTTGATAAGATATTATCTCTCTTAGAAAAAAATGCAAAAGAATTAACAGAATAAGATTATGGAAGAAGACATAAAATTTAATATTTCAATTAGTGAAAATGAAGAAACTAAAAAGATTGATTTTGAATTGAAATTAGTAGATAAAAATACTAATAAGATGCTAGCATGGGAGAGTGAGGAGGGTGAGGTAGTAAAGATATTAGCTAAACATTATGTTCCTATATTAGAGAATCTTTTTGTTGATAATAAAGGTTTTTTTATCAACAAAGAATGGGCGGTAGATTATCATGTTTTCTTATCCTCTAAATGGGAAACCATGGAAAAGATAAAAGCTATGATAAAATTGTATAGTACTATAGAAAAAGATCTTGTTATCTCTAAAGACAAGATATCATTTAATTAACAAAGATTAAAAGGAGAATAAAATTATGGAAAAAGAAAGCAACTGCACTATGGTATTACCACCTATACTATTTACTTTAAGTGATGATGAGATGCCATTAGAAATTGAAACAAAAGAGATAGAACAAATATCATTAGAAGAATATAACGAATTACTTGAGAGGAAAACAGATTTCGATGTTGTATTTACAGCAGAGAGAAAGGGTAAATGGAATGAGGTAGAATACAGTTTAGAAGCACAGAGATATCCTCGAGAAGATGGCCCTACTATGACAGATAGGCAAATAAGAAAAGCTAGTCTTGTTATGATGAAAATTAAAGAGATGTTGATAAAAAAGGAACAAGAAGGTAAGGTTCTTATACCTAAGGTTAAACATACTTATCTTCTACCTTTTTATTCTGAAGGATCTGAAAAAAGTAGGGATGGGATAATAGCTACTATGTTTAAAAAAGAAAATGAAACTTTTTCAGAAAACAAAGAGTTTAAGGTGACATGGAAATAAAGTATTAAGAAACTCAAACTAACATAACATTTACATAGAAACGCCTCTATATTAAACTAAAGAAATTAACAAAGATTAAAATATTAACTTATTAACATTTATTAACATATGGCTATAATACGAGGTACAGTAAAGAAGAAGCTAGGTAACCCTAACATGGTAAAAGGGGTATCTGGCAACCCTAACGGTAGACCTAAGGGAAGGTATAGCGATATAACACTTAGTTTCATGAAGCTTAAGAAGATAGCATCTACTAGGGTTGATGAGGCTTTTAACATGTTATGGTCAGCAATGGAAAGAGGAGAGTCATGGGCATTTCAGATATACTATAAGGAGTTATATACTTTGCCACGTAATATAGATGAGAAGACAGTAACTATAACGGCTACGGATACAAGTTTAGATGGACAGATTGAAACACTTACGAGTATATTACCTGAATTTGATGAGGTTACCCATGATGAATCGTTAAATAGGTTAAAGGTATTGAATGCTGTTAAGGGTAATGATGTTTTAGTTAAACAGAATGATGAGATTAGAGAGACTAGAGAGACATTACTTGAGAAGGTTGAATTGATACAACAGATTAGAGATTTTAAGGAGAAAGTGTAATGAGATATGAGCCATGTAAGCAATACAACGAACTGTATGATGAGATTGAGAATTTAGCATTAGAATTAGGTAATCATATGATGGATTGTAAAGAAGGTTCATATGAAGACTTGAGTCCTTTAGCGCATAAGATTATAAAGGATTTGAGTAAACTGATATGATGAATGGGTTAAAAGATATGATTAACATAGAAGATGAAAATGAAGGTATACACGAATTAATTCTACTTATTAAAGAAGAGGAGCAAAAATTAGATAAATTAGCAGGTCAAGAATGTCAATGCTCGAGTAAATGTTTAAAGGAATGTGTTCCCCTCGAAGGTAAAGCGCAAGATATAGCTGAATATTTAAAAGAGTTAAGATTTCAATTAGAATATAAGGAAAGAAATAGGAAATAATGAATATAGAAGATGAATTAGTAACGTATTATGATCCTAATGAGAAATTATTAAATGATTACAAGGAAGAAAATCGGAAAGAAGACTTACTATTTGCTAGAGAAATGAGGGAATTTAGAAAGTCATTAGATGAAGGTGGTTCCAATAAAGAGAAAGTTTTTAGAGGTTTTTCAGTAGAAAGAGATTTGAGTAAAAAGAAGTTATGAGTAATGATATGATTAATGGGATACTAACACAATTATGTAAAACATTGAACGAACATAAAAAAGATTGTATATCAGAAGGAGAAAGGAATTGCACAGAGTGTTATTTTGTACAGACAGAAAAGTATTTTAAGAAACAAAACCGAAAGTTTTAATATGTTTTATAAGGTGGATTATGGAAAGTGAAGAGTTAGAAGATAAAGACTTTGAGGATAAGGAGTTAGAAGCTAAATTTGAAAGGTATATATCTAAAAGAGAGAAACTAAAATATATAGAAGAATTAAAAGCTCAACAACCTTTTATGGAATGTAGCTTTATACGTAATGAAAGTATAGAGAGATTTATAATGAGTAATAGAGATGAAAGTATATTAAGAGAGATAGTAAACTTAAGGATAATAAGTGCAGATATCGATGATACTATAAAGTCTGAATTTCTAAAATTATTTGAAACACATAGTTTAGTAAAGCATACTAAACTAGTAAGAAAGATGAGTGCAATGGGAAATTATCATTATGAGAAAGAATAAGGTGGATTATGAAAAGTAAACAAAAGATAAAAGAAGAAATACTAAAAATAGATAATGATCTAAAGATTTCTATCGCACGTATAGCTAATAACATACGAGCTCATGGTGATTTAGATGTTGGCGACGGTAGGAAAACTTGGGAATTAAAATCACCTCCCATTCGTGGTGGGGAAGATATGAGAGATGTAAAAGCTTGGTTTAAAAAAAGTGTAATAAATTGGCTTGAAAGCAATCAATTTATGAGTGATAAAGAAAAAGAAGATATACGAAATGAATATAAGGATATATTAGCATGAAAGATAAAAATATTAATGAATATTACGAAGCTCGATCAGATAAGTTATTAGAAGTGCAGGATATAATAGATAAATATTTCGATACTGTAATAGCAGACCATGACGAATTAATAGATGTAGATTTACTAGGGGAAAATGGATTTGAGTCCCCACAGATAGAACAAGAGATACTAAAGAAGTTACATACAATAATATATAAATCTACATAATTTTACATAATACTTATTGACATACTTTACATAATAGTCTACTTTAGGTTTACTTAATATAAACTAAAGAGGAAATTATGATAAATAACAGAGATGTATTACAATATAAATCTAAAATTATAATTAAATATGCTTCATTAGATCACAAGTTAATAGATCATCCAGAGATACAAGCTAGATTAGATAATGTTCGTAATTTATATGCATATAGTGATAATATAAAATTACTAGACACTTTCGATATGATGCTAACACGAAATCATTATAATGATAATGATTTGTATATTAGATTGTTGCATTATATAGCTGTACAATATGAATTATTTAGTAAAATAAAGATTACAGAAGGTGAGATTATACATCTAATAGATGATATTAAATTGTTATTAATTGGTATTTGCAAAGAGATTATACAACCTAATATTGATATTGAGATTTTACCTACCTATCTTAAGGAGTTTTATCAGAGAGTTATAAATATAGCTGAAGGTATGAAATGGAATTATTAATAGATCGTATATTAGAGTTATTCGTAAGTATATGGTGGTTTATAGTAATGGCTTGTTCTGTATATCTAATAATTAAATTCTTTGAATTATTAGGTAAACTCATAATGGGTATATGTGAATTCTTAGAGTGGTTATTAACTCCATATAGATGGCTATGCGGTCAATGGGAAAGATTAGAAAAATGGACAGAAAAAGCTTCAGATAAAAAAGATGAAATATAATTTGTCATTTGAAATTACAGACTCTTTTCGTAGGGATGTATTAGAACGTTCGATTATGAATGAAGCTTGTGCATATATGGGATATGATAAGTATTGTACAATTGATGAGTTAAAGATTATATTGAGTAAACTTGAAACATTGAATAAAGATAAAAAGGATGGAGCGTAGAGTATGGCAATTGAGTTAGTAGATTATGCTTTTTATAAATTATTAGCTGTGTTGATAATTTGCGCATTGATATATTACAGTATCGGGTTAGTAAAACAAAAAGATAAGGAAGTAATTGAGGAGAAAAAGCCTTTAACGGATTATCAAATGAATTGCAAATTAGCTAAATATTTGCATAGTATCGGTAAAGATAAAGAGCGTATAGAAAATAGTGTAAGAATATTAAACTCTCTAAGGTTAGAACTTCGTAATGATGTTCACCAAGAAGTTTTAATAGATTGGGTAAGTAATATGGAAGAAGAACATATTACTAGATATTTGTATAGTGATGAATCAAAAAAAGAAATCATTCAAATGATAAGAGTTGTATTTGGTCACTAAGTCAGCTAACTGGGAAATTGCACATCAAGAGTACAAAGCCTTTAGAAAACGATGGGGTAATAAGAATATATTTGAATACGGTGATAAGATGTTAGGTAGTGAGGATAAAATAAAGAGTGATTGGTTAAAGAGTATACGTGGTTTAACCAATAGGGTAAGTGATGAGGTTTTAAAAGAATATCAAAAGGAATGGGAAGAAGTATACAAAGAAGTATATCCAGATAAAATAACAGAGGATGTGATTTTAAATGATAAAATTAGATGAGGATGGTAAACTCACACATATATACAAAACACTAGAGATATTACCTAAGGAACACTTTCCAAACCAGAGGTATATTTTTAAGGGTGAAGTAAAAACACCTAAAGAAAAGGTTATAAACCCATGTAATATCCCTAAGAAATATAAGTTTGAAGACCTTGAAGATTTACCCGGTACAATATTAATGCCTGATGAAGATGGTGATCTTATAGAATTAGATGGTAAGGGTATAGAAAAACATATAGAGTATCTTAAGGATTTAAAGGATGATGATTTCTACGTAAGAGTTAGAAGTCATGATGGTATAATCACAGAGGTATATAAAACATTAGATGGTACTACATATGATTGGCACCCAATAACAGAGGAAGATTTTGAATGATGTTAGATTTTGATAAAATGTTGGAAGACGATATAATGATGTTACAGTGTATGTCCGGGATGTCACCCGAGGAATATTCAAAAAATTATGAAGATGAAGATTATGAAAATTATTTAAAAAAATTAGATAAAAACGTCCCAAGGAAATCCTTAGAAGAATTAAATGCTATGTCACTTAGGGAATATCTTGATTATTTAAAAGCTCGATATGGACAGGAAAAACTCCAGATAAAAAAGATGAATTATTTCAAGCAATTATTAATGTAGTAATTATTATACTACTAAGTATTATGCTATCAGATCTGACATTAATTCGTAATGATATAGAGGAACTAAAGGACTGGTTATACTTAATTACTAAAATGTTTTTAGATTAAATAACTACCTAAAAACCATAACAAACCCCTATAATTTATAAACTAGTAATTGACTTTGCATCATTAAGATGTATTGTTTTAACCTTATTAACTTACAATATTTATAAATTATGATCCCTCAAAATATTTTAGTAACGAATGCTAAAGATCTTCTAAATCATATTATTGACAATATAAATAAGGATAATAAAGTAAAAAAATCTATGTATAAAAAGTACATAGATGAATTCAAAAAAAATATCGATATTATTCTTATCAATATTGCTCTTAATGATTTTAATAAAACAGATTGTGAGTCAGTCCATTTCAAAGTAATAGATTCGAAATTATATTTTAACATAGGTAATAATGGGGTTTATGAATATTATTCTACTAACTTGCCTGTTAATGCCGAACTTATTAAACAGAGAGGTCATCCCTTTTTAGGTCTAATAATAGCTGACCTAAAGTCAATTATATACAAGAATGGTTTTAAGTATATTGAGGATTTACTCAATAGATTGTTAGGTGGTGTAGGTTTAGGAGCAAAGGATCGTGTCCCGGAAGCAGAGAGGGAGGCATTTATTTTATCAGTAGGGGAAAAGTTCGCCGAACAGATTGATAAATTAATTGTTACTTTATCTCAGCATGCTAAAATGGCTGATGATGTAGATGGATTTGTGCTCCAAGAATGGGATGATAAAAGGTCTTTAATTGATGCTAAAACTTTACACATGATATGTAAAAACACAGATAATTTTAACGAATTTTTCTATAAATATATAGAAACAACTATAGTACTTATGGCTAGAAGTGCCTTTGAGCTTGAACAAATTGTTGATAAGATAAAATATAATTAGAAATAAAGTATGAGCATAAGAGGTAAAAAATATCTAAAGAAAGGTTTAGAGGAGATAAATCTTACAGCAGAAGATTCCTATGATTACATATCTAGATACAGTGATAAGTGTACTCATCTATTATGGAGGATAGAAAGCTTACTATGGGAGTTAGATCACTTAGAAGGAATACCAACTAAGTTTGATAGAGTAGCATGGGATGAGGGTAAGATCACACTTAAAAGGACATTAGAAATACCTCCATCAACGTCTGAAAAATTCCCAGATACTATAAGGAAATATGTAGAGTTAATGATACAATCATTAAAGGAAGACGGGGATTCTCTAAATGAGGATTTGAATAATTGGAAAGAATGTTTAGGTATAAAGGGTAAGAAAATATTATCAGGTATAAAAAAATATGAATGAAGCTATATTTTTATTAATAATCGGCAACCTTCTATTGACAGTTTTTAATATATATCGTAATAAAAGGCATATTGATGAAATGCGTCATGATATAGAAAGTTATCGGGAGATAGTCAAAAACTTTATTAATGTATGCAATTCTTCTGATAAACCTAAAAGAACTAAGACTGGTAAAGTACGTGACCAATGGGGTAGATATATGACATTAGGTCAACAAATTAAACCTTTAAAGCTTAGAATTAAAGGTAAAAACGGTAAGTTTATAAATCAAAGTAAATTTACATTACATGGGATATTAAGAAGAATTAGTAGCATTAAGTAAATTATTAATTAAAAAGGAATAAAAATAACATGACTAGAATGATACCATTAAAAGAAGCTATTAATATATTTGAAAAGCATAAAATAAATAGGATAACGAATGACAACCCTTTGCTCTATAGATCTGAATGGGCGATGTCAGGTTTTTCATCTACTAATTATATCTTAGAAAAGATAATGCAAAAAAAATTAGATATCGAAGTAGAGAACAGATGTCCTGATGATGACATAAAAATAGCAGGTAAAAGTCTATTAAAATTAGTAGTTAAAAAATATCATCGTCCTGATCGGGATCCTTCTATAGGTGAGGGTTTACAATTATATGGCAAACTTCATACTGAAATTACAGAAACTCCGTATGGTAATAGTGAGATAGAATTTGAGAAGATTTATCTTAATTTTTACGCTGACACTTCAAAGGAAATAGAGATAGATGTTGAGACTGGTAAAACGACAGTAATAAATAAAGCTCCTCTTGATGATTGGATTAATGAAGAGCTTTGTGATTTATTTGAAAATTATGATTACGATAGTTTATATAATCCTAGTATAAACTATACAGTAATGGGTAGCAGGAAAGAAAATAAGATTAGATATACAGATATATCGGTTAAACTTGATGAATTAATGGAGTTAGTAAATCGTGAGTTTAACATTATACCATCGGAATATACTCCTATTATTGATGACATGATAAGTAAGTACGGAGATACTATTAATAAAGTATGGAAACAGACTAGAGAACTACATGATCAAGTACATATATTAAAAATTAACTATGTTGAAATTATAGAGTTTTATAATGAATCTAGGTTAGATATCCCTAAAGAGCTTATACAAGGAAGATTAGAGTCAGAATCATTTAATAAATACTATAGAGAAACTAAATCCTATGAGAAAGATCTAGATGCTTTTTTTAAAGAAGATATTGAGTTACAAAAAGAATTTAATAATGAGATAGATGAATTTCTATGTAAACTTAATCCAAGTAAGTATATTGATCATTTAATAATACCGGAGACAAATAAATGACATATATGAGCGGCTTTCTATTTGGAGTGATTATAGGTTTGTTGATACATAACTTTAAGACTAAACGTGAATTAGAAGATCGAATAGATAGATTAGAAATTCGTATAAATAACAAATTAAATTTCTCTGAAGAGAAATTTAAAAGTTCATATTATCATATTAAAGATAAGGAAAATAATGACATTCATATCTTTAGAAAAAGCTTGTAATATATTTGAAAAATTTAAATTGAAGAATGATATTAAAGAATCTATAAGTATGCGGGATTGTTTAGTTAGAAATCATATCATTAGAAGATTGCCACTTTATATAAAGAATGATGAAGGATACGAAGAGACAGAGGATGATATTGCTACTATAACTTCGGATATATTTATATATTACGATGATATATATTACTTTTGTGATAAAGAATTAATGCCTAAGATGTCTTATGATGGTTGTCCGTGTTGTGGTGCGGATTATCAAGATGATGTAGAAGATGAAGAATATAAACCTATCCCTTTAATTGCACAGTCTAGTGAAATAAGCAAATCATTAAGACCGGGATTATATGAGATTATAGGTAAAAGAAATAATTACGCAGCTGCTATTGATCGTGAAGAAATTCGTAAGGCGTATGATTCTTCTAGTTGTAATTTCTTTAATATATTTAAAAAACCACACATAATAGCTAAATGGAGAAATAACCCTAAACTACCCTTAAAAGTAGAAATGAAATATATAGGTTATAAATAATGAGAGAAAAAGACATTCAAAAACTAATTAATAAAATTAACATGGATAAACTTGGTTTAAAACCTCAAACAACCAAAGGAACTTCAGATAGAACTAAATATACTATAGCTATTAATTACGGGGAAATTCAGGAGGAATACGATGTTTCTAGTAATGAGTTCTTTAATCTATTTGAAAAGCCTCTTTTATTAAGAAGTGAAAATATATAGGTTATAAATAATGGGCAAAAATGTTGAAATTAATGCGATAGATAAATTAGTTTCAAGACGTTTAAAATATCGCAGAAGATTATTAAGTATAACTCAAAAAGAGCTTGGTATCTCTGTAGGAGTAAGTATTCAACAAATTCAAAAGTATGAAGCAGGAATTAATCGCATTTCATGTGGTAAGTTGTATGCTTTTGCAGAGTTATTAGAAGTGCCTGTGGGTTATTTCTTTGGGGATGAAACAGATAAATTAACAATTAGGAAATAGATGGAAAATATTAATTGGGGCGAACTAATAAGGGCACTATTACATTTTGGTTGGCTTATTTTAGTGGCTAAGAGAATAGTTTTTGATGTACCTAATCTTAAAGATGAAGTTGAAAAATTAAAGAGGCAAAAAAATGAAAGATGAAACTAAGATAGAACGAATAATAGAAGCTATAGAAAGAGTATCTTTCTTACCTAAAAATTCAAAACAAGTTATAATACTATTATTAAAACATAAATCATCTTTACCAGCACCTGAAATAGCTCGCTTATGTGGATTTTCTTCCCAGCATGCATGTTCTGTAGTAAGAAGAATGTTTGAACAAAAGCTAATAGTTAAAGTTAAAACCATACACGCAGTTACTCATTATATAGTAAACAAGGAGTGGGGAAATGGGGTTTTAGGAACTTATGATCGCAGTGAAATATATAATAAATGAAAAAGATTAAACTCGGGAATCAGTTATCGTTTCTTCCCGTACACTCTATCAACATTTTAAATATGTTAATAGAGCATGACAAACCCTTACGAATAAAAGAAATACAGGATGTTTATGGTATATATCCCCAACAAGTTTATTTCATTCTATGTAGATTAGTAGAACAAAAATTAGTTGTTAAAGTGACAAGAGGGGTAGATCCTTATTATTGTTATGTAATTAATAAAGACTGTAAGGATAAATATCTGTATATTATTAATGGCATAGATAGTCTAAAAACTAAATGTTTGGATATTAATAATAAGATTGATGAACTTTTGCAAAATATAAAAGAAGAATAAATGACAAGTATTTCTAAAATTCCTTTTGGTTTAAAACCTTTATCACCAGATAACAATAACAGTAGAATACTATTTAATCAAAAACCAGATGGAGATCCTTTACATATAAGATTATCTAATGGTGACTTAACTGAAGATGAATTATCATATTATACTATAGAAGGTACCATCGTTGAGTTATTGTATTCTCATGAAAGATTCATGCGTAGGTTCATGAGAGGTAAAGAGGAAGCTAGCAAAGTTGTCAATAATCTTAATACAACGGTGATAGAAATAGAGGCGTTACAAGAAAAATTAAAAGAATTAGAAAAGAGGAATAAATGACAAATGAATATTTAAAAGGAATGTGTTACTCCGCATTCCCGATGAGCTATGATCCATCAACAGCTAATAAGACATGTATATTCTTTGGTAGTGATATAGCATCACACAATTTAATGCCTTTATGGGGTAGTTCCTTTACTCCCAAAGATGGGCCAGATAAGAATAAACTTTTTACAGGACGTAATGATATATTAGCTATGCGTAAAATGGGAGTTAACCTTATAAGATTATATGATTGGGATCCTAGAAATGACCATACTGATTTTTTAGATTATTGTCATAGTAATAGAATCAAGGTATTAGCTCCTGTATCTAATTATAATTTAGGGGCATATGGTACACCACCTCCTATGGATGAGTCTATAAAGAATTTGCTTAAGTCTTTTGGTAATAATAAGGGTACAGATTATCATCCAGCTATTTATGGAATTATAATAGGATCTGAACTTGATCTACCCTCTGAAATGCCTCAAGGTTACTTAGCCAAATATACTAAAAGATGGGTAGAATTAGAAAAGGATGTACTCTCTAATGCATCTAAACTTCCTATCGGTCATCCTGTAAGTTTTGCAAAGCATAATGGTGATTATCCATGCTTTGAATTCTGGGATAAGTTACTAGAAGAGTTAAAACATGTAACTACTAATGATTTGAATAAAAGGCTTATTCTTTGCCCTCATACATACAATGAAGCTTCTTATTTGTTTGGCAATGCAGAAGGTACATTCAGAGGATGGGTAGATATAGCATATGATAAATATCAATTACCTATATTATTTTGTGAAATAGGATGCAGTAGATTAGTAAGACCTGATTACATACAAGTTGTGGCTGATCAATTAGAAAAATCCCATACATATGGCAAAGATAATAAGCATAAATTATTAGGAACTTGTTTCTTCCAATTTTGTGACAAGGTATGGATGCTTAATACAACTGAAGGATCGTTTGGTGCTTTATACAATACTAAGGCTACACATTACTTTGTTAAGTATGGTGCTAAAGATTTTAGCCATACAGATGGTAATAATTGTAAAGATCAATCATTAAGAGTATCAGCATTAGATATTAATCCTGTATATAATACTGTAAAATTAATATATACCTGTGATATAAAATAAGGTAAGTGAAAAATAAACTAACTTTAGACGATATAAATTTAGATGATTTAGTTTATCTACAGGATAAGTATAAGGCTGAGCTTTCTTTATATGAATTTATAAAGCAGGCATGGGCAGCTTCCGCTATAGAAGGCGGAACACAATTCACTGACGGTTGGCACATAAGAGTAATATGTGAGCACCTTGAGGCAATCGCCAACCGTCAGATTAAGAATCTAATCATCAACATGCCTCCAAGGTATTCTAAATCTTCAATTGTATCTGTGGCATTTCCAGCTTGGGTATGGGTTAATGCTCCCCATGAACAGTTTATGTATTGTTCTTACGCAAGCTCATTAGCACTTAGAGACTCCGTAAGATGTAGACGTTTGATGCTATCACCTTGGTATCAAAAGAGATGGGGTAATAGGTTTCAATTAGTAGGAGATCAGAATACTAAAGGTAGGTTTGATAATAACCGCTCAGGTTATAGAATGACTACATCTACTGGTGGAAGTATTACAGGTGAAGGTGGGAGTATGCTTATAGCTGATGATCCCAATAACACTAAGGATGGTGATAATTCAGATGTTAAACGTGAACGTACTATCGAATGGTGGAATCATGTGTGGTCTACAAGGTTAAACGATAAGAAGAATGATTGTAGGGTTGTAGTTCAACAAAGATATCATATGAGGGATATTACAGGGTATATTACCTCTCAAGATACGGAATTGAAAGAATGGACGAATTTAATTCTTCCCGCAGAATATGAACCTGAATATAAAAGAAAAACTATACTTTTACCATCTACTAATGGCAAAGTATGGGAAGATCCTAGGCAAAATGACGGCGATTTATTATGGCCTGAAAGATTTGACGAAAAAGCCATGAAGAGTATAAAAAATGCTTTAGGAAGTGAAGCAGCTATAGCAGGTCAATTGCAACAAAGACCTTCTTCCAGAGAAGGTAATATAATTAAAAAGGCATGGTTCCAGTGGTGGAAAGATGCACAACCTCCTCAAATAGAGTTTGTAGTACAATCATGGGACACTGCATTTTCAGAGAAAAAGACTGCTGCTTATTCTGCATGTACTACATGGGGAGTATTTTACGATCATAATTATATAGAGAATGTAATCTTACTATCTATGTGGAGAGGAAGGGTAGAATATGTGGAGCTTAGAGAAATAGCTAAGCGTTTATATCATGATTATAGAGACACTGGTAAGGTGCATGAGTCTAAATTTAAAGGTAGACCTATTGATCTATTTCTGATAGAAGCTAGAGCGTCAGGTGACCCATTGATTAAAGATCTACAATCAGCAGGCATTAAGGCTATTCCAGTTGATCCTGCGGGTAGAGGTAATAAGATCCAGAGATTAAATTTTGTTACTCCTTTACTAGAAGGTGAACGTGTATGGTTACCAGCACGTCCTCCATCCTTTGATCACTTATTACCTTTTGCTGATGAGCTGTTAGAAAACGTAGCATGTTATCCTAATCTTGAAAGTAATGATATTGTTGATACAATGAGTCAAGCATTTATGAAGTTAAAGACAGGTATGTTCTTATTAAATCCTAGAGATGAAAGACCAGAACCTGAAATGCGAAAAGAAGTTAAAGTATATTAAAAGGAGATAAGTTAATGATAGAAAAATTAATAGATATAATAGTCATTGGGTTAGAAACTTTAGGAGAATGGGTTAAGATTATTTCAAGCATACTATTGTTTATACTTTTTATTTTCTGTATTCTTTCAGCCATAGGAGTGGGTATAGGAATAGTTACAGAATCTTACCTATGGTTTCGAATGCTTAATGAAGGAATTTAGAAATAGAGCAGTTACGCAACATCGTGTTTAAAGCGCTATTGCGTAACTCCCTCAATACAGCACATATTAAAATGGATTAAGATTTTAATATGCTTCAAGGGTACTGTTAATTTATATATTATTGTAATATTAAAGTCAAACATATTAGTGGTCGGGGTAGAAAGATTTGAACTCTCGGCCTCCTGTACCCAAAACAGGTGCGCTACCAAGCTGCGCTATACCCCGATAATCAGTCCGTGACAATTTGTCACGATGTCATATTTATTACTTTTACATTTATAAAGTCATCAAGATATTCTTTTATAGGAACATCTTCATCTTTCCCCAATAATATCTTCTTAGTTAAAAACAAAGTAGGTATTTTTCTTTGTTTAAATTCCTTCAATTCAGTGAAATCACTCTTCAGCGGTATAATAAACGCTACAAAGATATCAACAACTATATTATGACTATAAGGTTGGAAGACATTATTTAATATTTCATGATGTTTTTTGATTGTTACCAGCGTACCTACAGTCAAATGAGTACTTTCTTCGCCTAGAATATAATAATTATCTAATTTTTTAATACTTTTTATAAATTTATCTAATATTTTTGTCATAGTTCGTGTATAATCATTAAAATTGGTAACCTTGGTTAACACTATAGGCTAATACCTACGTTTCGTAAATTGAAAAATACATAATTAATGATTAATCAGAATAGTATCTTAGAAAGTCTTGATGATGAAGATATTAGAGAATTAGAAGAATTAGAGGATGGATCATCGGTTTATGAAATAGGTGAGCCTGAAAAAGAAGAAGTTGATCCATCGGATTCTTTTTATAAAAATCTTGCAGGTACTACTGTAAAAGATGATGCATTAAAGAAATTATCTGTTTTCTTACTAGAATCAATCGATAAAGATATCGAAGCTAGCGAAAAATGGATGGCAACTCTCAAAAAAGTCAGAGAATATTTAGGTTTTGATGTTGAGGATGTTAAGAATAGCCCATTTACTGAGGCTACTAGAACATTTGATACTACTTTGCCTAATGCATTAATTAGAAATTATGCCAATATTAGAAGTGAGCTCTTACCAACTGCTGGGCCTGTCGGATATATTATAAAAGGTGAGACAAGCGAAGAATTGGATGATAAGGGCGAGAGAGTAAGAGATTTCTTTAATAACTATTTGGTAAGAGAGGATAAAGGTTTTTATCCTGATTACGAACGTTTCTTATTACATTTAATCTTTAACGGTAGTTCCTGCAGAAAAGTATATTACGATAAATATACTAATGGCCCAATAAGTCGTTTCATCACAGCAGAAGATTTTATCATTGATGCTGATTGTAATTCTATTAGCGATTCTCAACGTATTACTCATGTATTGCATCTATCTAAAAGAGAAATACTATTAAATCAACAAAATGGTAATTACCGTAATGTTGATCTTCCATATCTAAAGACAATGGAAAATTCAGACGACTTATCCCAAAAGAATGCAGATATTGAAAAAGAAAAGGAGAATGTGACTTTAAGTGCATATGAGAAAAGGTCATTATTTCCTATTTATGAATGTCACGTATATCTAAACCTTGATGATTTCAAAGATAATAACGATATAGACGAAAAAAGCATCCCCTTACCTTTTATTGTTATTGTAGATCCTAACTCCAAAGAAATATTATCTATTCGTAGAAATTGGAATGAAGAAGATCTTAATCAGGAAAAGATAAATTACTTTGTATTATATAATTATATACCGGGATTTGGTATTAGAGGGTTAGGTTTAGCTCAGATGATAGGGTCAAATGCTATAAGTTTAACTACTATTATAAGAGAGTTAATTGATGCTGGTAAATTCCAAAACTTACCAGGTGGTTTACGTAAAAAGGGTTTAAAACAACAACAAAATAATATTATTATTGGTCCCGGTCAATTTGTAGAAGTTGATACGTTTGGTGAGGACCTTGAAAAAGCCTTCATGCCTCTACCATATTCAGGTCCTTCTCAAGCACTTAGTAATTTATCTGAAAGAGTTATAAATCAAACCAAAGAGCTTGGATCTTCCGCAGAGCTTGGGATGCTTGACTCTAAAGAGGCTATATCCGCATCTACTTTAATAATGGCACTTGAGAACAATAATAAGATTCAAAATGTTATTTCAGCATCTATCCATTGTTCTTTCAATCAGGAACTACAACTTATATATGACATATTCAAAAAAACATTAGACGACGATTTTTCAAAATATGTTAACGGTAAAGAAATAACGTTTGAAGATTTTGATGAAGAAATAGATATTATTCCTATTTCCAATCCATCTACCAATTCAACTATTCATAAAATAATAAAAGCTCAAGCAGTAAGGGAATCGGCACTAGAAATGCCTGATATTCATAATATGTATGAAGTTTATAAATTAAATTATAAAGCACAAGGAATAGATGAAAATGAAATCAGTAGAATCTTAAAACCTGATCCTGCTAGTGAAGAAATGGAGGAAGCTATCCCTCTTGATCCTGTGAGTGAGAATTTAAATTTAGCAGCAGGTAAACCTGTTACAGCTGCTAAATGGCAAGCACATGACGCACATGAATTAATGCATGGAATCTTTGCTGAAGAAAATGCAGATAAGCCTGATGTACAAGCTTCTACCATGGCTCATATTAAAGAACATCAAGCCATGAGATATTTAGTTCAAATGGAAGCGATGCTTGGTTATGAATTACCACCTCTTGAAGAGTTACAAGATCCTGAAGTTCAAAATGAAATCGCCTTAGCTTTAGCGGGTCAAATGAAAGATACGTTAGATCAGAATCAACCTCCTCCACCTATTGATCCTAACCAATTACTCATGGCTGATATTAAACAAAAAGAGGAAGAGAATGCGATAAAACAAAATATAGCAAACTTGAAAGCTGAGACTGATGTCTTCAAAGCTCAATTAGATTTTGAGAAACAAAAAGCCAAAATTGAATCCGAAGAGGATATAGCGGTACTTAGAGCTGAAACTGAACTAACAAGAAGTGAGATGCGTAATGGGTAAATACAAAAATAATCAAGTTACAGGTCTTTTGCACAAAGTCACAGAATATTTGATTTATAGCACATATGGAGCAGGTTGCAGTACTTATAATCATTCGTATGAAAGTACACGTAGATTAAATACTCTAGCGTTTAAAATTGCAGATTTAGTTGTAGAAGAATTAAATCTGCAATTTGAAGAAACAGTAAAAGAACTAAATAGAGAACTCGAGGAAAAACCGAATGAATAGCATATATAAAAAAGAGTCAGAAATGTCTGATTTATTTGATGTTTTATATCATGAAGAAAAAGAAGAACTAAAGAAGAAAAGACGAAAAGCAAAATTATTAAGACAACAAGAGGAAAATTTAAATGATGGAAATTAACGTTAAGAATATGAAAGCTGGTTATCAAGGTAAACCTGACGCAATGAGGGAAATGGCGCAAAGATTAATGAATCATCCAGGTAAATGTCCAGATACTATTTTCTCTTCAACAGCAGCAGATAAAGAGAAAATGAGACCTTACAAAGAAGGCGGCAGAGTTAGTACCGATGATGACGAAGAAGGCAAAATGAAAAGAGGAATGTTATCTACTAATTTTCATATAGAGAAAATAAAGAAAGACGCAGCTAAGGAAAAAGAAGATGACAAAACTGAATACAAAAAAGGTGGTGCAGTTAAAAGCTGTTCAAAACGTGAGAAATTTGCAGAAGGCGGAGTAGCTAAAATCAGACTTGGTCAAAGTACCATGAGTGGAAAACAAATACCTGTGAAGAAAAAGACGGGAAAAAGCCCTTATTAAATATGTTATTAATTTTAAGAGAAAGGTTAATTAACAAACTAAAACACCGAAAGGAAGAGTTAACCAACTCACTTCTACAAGATAACGTTGATGATTTTGCAGCTTATCGTTATCTGACAGGTAAAATTAGAGGGGTTGATGATTCTATAGAATTAATTAGAGCAGTATTTAAAGGAGAAGATGATGACATCTAAATTGACTGAAGAAGATCTAGAGATATTAGGATTAGATTTAGAAGATTACTCTCAATCATCAATAGATCAGCTTTTAAAATGGGAATGTTCCTTTGATAATACTGAGTTTATTACTTGTGAAGAATGCATAGGGGGAATGCATAGCTGTCCCCCCTATGCATTACCTCCAAGGGAATTGACTTATATAGCTGTAATGATGTTCAAACATATTCATTATATTTGTTTGAACTTAAACCTTATTGATAAAGATTTTAGTTCTGTGTTTATGACTACCAAAGAATATACCTATGAAATGCAGAACTATACTAAAGAATATGAAAAGATAATTAAAGGGACGATAGAACTTAGGGAAAAGAGACAAGAAATAAAACCTCTAAAAAGTTATTTGGGTGCAGCCTCAGTTAAGATAGAAGGTGCGGAAATCCCAGATGATGAGTTAGGTGAATACAATTCACCTAAGGACGTAATAGAAATATTAAGAGAACGTAATATAAAACGTTTAGAGAAATTATTTAAAGAACAAGAAACAAAAGGAGAAGATGATGAGATTAACTGAAACTTACGAAGATCCAGGGATTGATTTAGATAATTTTGATAAGGAAGCTGAGATAGCCAAGTTTCCTACCCATATACCTCTACCTTTATGGAATATACAAATACGTCTATACACTACACCTAAAAAGACAACAGGCGGTTTAATTTTAACTGACACAGAACATAATATGCAACAGTACCATGTAGTCACAGGTTTAGTGGTTAGGATAGCACCTGGTGCTTATAAAGATGCAAGATATAATGGAATGCCTCCTGCTTGCAAAGTAGGTGATTGGGTAGTTATAGGCAGACATTCAGGTATAAAATTAAATTATAAAGGGATGCCGATTTATTACGTTAAAGAGGATGCTATTGAAGATGTGGTAGAAGATCCACGCTATATAACAAAATAAAAGGTATACATGAATCAAGAACATAACACTCAAGCTACTATACAAGCAGAAGCGTTAGAGGCTCAAAATTTACCTGAGCTTAGAAATGCTTTTGAAACTATTGAGAAATTCAAAAATAATGACGAACAACTTATTTTAGATGAGAATGGTTTTCCTGTACAAGAGGAAGGTGAAAAAGACGAGGAACTTCCTGAAGATGAAAATGAGGAAGAAGAGAACGAAGAACTTCCTGAAGATGAAAATGAGGAAGAAGAGGAATATATTCCTCCAAAACCAATAAAAGAAAAAAAAGTAGATAAGTATAGAAAGTTACAAAATGATAAATATAGAGCATTAGCTGAAAAAGAAGAAGCTCTACAGAAAATAGCTGAATTAGAAGGGTTAGTTCAAGAGTTCTCTAGTTCAGGTACTTATCATTATAGTAAAAATATATATGCTGACCTAGATAGAGCGAAAGAAGATAAGAAGAGAGCTTTTGAAGAAGGTAATCTAGATAATCTTGTAGAAGCTGATATTAGTATAGCAAAAGCTATACAAGCTATTAGTGATCTTGAAAAATGGGCTAATGAGAATGAATCAAGGCAACTAACAAATTCTAAATATCAAGAGAATGAAAGATCTTCATATCAAGAATCTGTTTATCAGGAAATAGCTAAGGATTGGATTGATACTCATCCTTATTTAAAACCTCATTCAAGAAGTTATAATCCAAAATTAGCTAGCAAAGTTACGCAATTCATCACTGAATTAGATGATAATCTGTATAGAAATAGGGAAGAAGCAGCTATTTTTTCAGAAGAATACTTTGATACTATAGATAATTATATCTATTCAAAAACTGGCCCTAAACGTGATACTTCAAAAAAGATAGAATCCTTATCTAATGTAAGCGGGGTAAGAAATACAGCTTCAGCAGGTGGGAGTAAATCTTCGTCAACAAACCAAATGACATTGACTAAAGAAGAAAAAATCATGGCAGACAATGCAGGTCTTTCGCATAAAGATTGGTTAAAAGAAAAAATTTATTATTCAAAACATGACAGAGAAAGAGGTGGTCAATATGGAAGGTAGAAGAAGTACACGTTTAGCTGAATCAAGAGCTAATGAAGTATTAAAACAATATAACATGGAATATATAAGTCCATTAGGTCTACCACATGGTGTAGCAAGAGATGGCTATAGATATTGTTGGGCTAACAGGCAAGTCCCTCATGAAATAGAAAATATGGTCAGACAAGGATGGGAGATAGTTCCTTCAGATAGATGCCCTTCTTTTAGTATTGATCCTTTAAAACGGAATGAGAATATGAGTAATTATATTTGGTATATGGATGTTTTACTTATGGAAATCCCTGATTTCTTAGCTCAAAAGGCAGGCGTTTATATTCAAGCAAAAGCCGATCATGCTATCAATGGTTTAGAAGGTGTAACTACTGATTTTATGGCTCCTGTTAGACAAATAAATAGTTTTACATAATGGCACAAAATCCCTATCAAAAAATAGTTCTAGTAGAAGATCTAACCTTAACATGGCCATCATCCTTTAACGGTGGCCCTATTCTTTTAGATATTAACGATGTAGAGCCACAGGAAGCACCTGATACTTTTAAAATTATATTACCTGCTGCTAATTTAGTATCAGAAGGTCAAAATTTTATGTTTAACAATATTGCCGATGTTTCGTTTGATTTAGCATTGAATGATGGCACTACAATATTATCACCTATGGATCCTGGGGATGTTTTTGAATTTTATTTAACGGATAACAGCACTGCTAATGGTGTATGGCGTAAGATCACCCCACTTGGAGGGTTCAACGGCATTGTAGAATTAACTGCTCAAAGTAGTGATAGTTCTATTACTATTACGGGAAGCCCAGTAACCCCAACAGGTGGAGTACTTAATTTTAAGCTCCCTACATCTATAACCAATCTTAATAAATTAAATGCTACTGATTTTCTTATTGTTACTAATAGTAACCCTTTAACTTTTAATACAGTTGAATTGTTAGGCGGAGAAAATATTACTATTACAGGTGGTAACGGCCTGGGTAGTGATCCCGTCATAGATTTAAACACTACTATCACATCTCTAAATTCCATTACTGTAGGTGATATGACGCTTAGTGGCGGAGTAATTACTAATAATACTGACAACGGAAATATACAAATAAGTACTAGTGGGACAGGAACTGTACAGATTAACGGGATAAATTTTAGTAGTGCAGGAGCTATTTCCGGTCTTACTAATTTCTTGGGAATTGCTGCATTTTCATTTTTTACTGATACATTAGTAGGAATGAGTAATCAAATTGTTAATGTAAATGAAGTAAATGTACCATCTATTACAGGTTCTGGGGGTACTTACAAACTTAATTTTACGACTGCAATGCCTAATCTTAATTACGGTGTTCTTATTACATTAGGTAGTACAGGTGGAAGTTTACCTTTTATATCTAATTCTTATGTCATAGTTAGAGAACTAACTTCTGTCACAATTATAGTTACAGATGCCAGTGGTGAATTAGTTTTAGCAGTTCCTCACGGGGTAACTGTAATTGTTATTTCAGCATAATATTACATATTTATTAATAATGTATTTAAAAATTTGACTTTGTTAATAAATTAAGCGATAATAGAGTTATAAGTCATAACAAGACGTTAAAAAGTTTCTCGGTCCGTCTTTTCCATAAGAAGACACGATAAGAAGTGGGGGCTCATGCACTTGCTTGTTATCACCTAGTCATAACAAGACATTAAAAAGTTCCTCGGTTTCACAAGTCTTATCCATAAAAGATCTAAATTTAAATTAACAATTTTAATTAAGAGGTTTTATGGCTTACGGGCAAAACGCTCCTTTTGGTTTACGTCCTATCTGTTCTGTACATGGTGGGAGCTGGACTGAAAAGACAAACAAATATGAAATTTATGCTAGTGCTGATGGTACTACTACATATTCAGGATCTATTTTTACAGGTGATCCGGTAATGAGGGGTACATCACTTGGTGGTACTGCTGCTGCAGGTGATATTAATACTATCGTAAGATGGAATCCAGTATTTGCAGATAACGCACCATCTACATGGAATGCGGATACAGCATTACCTATTCTAGGTGTATTCACGGGATGTGAATATTTTAGTTCTAATATTTCTACTAATAATTTGGTTCAATCTCCTTATTGGCCAGGTGCTACTCAAGTTCAACCTGGTACAAAGATTACAGCTTTCATCCTTGATGATCCGGCTATTGAATATGATATTCAAGTCTCCACTCATATTAACGCAGCTGCAAACGCATTTGTAGGACTTCCTTATTTCCCAAATACAAATGCAACAGGTGGAGCTCCATTTATATATGCCGGTAGTTTCGGTAGAAATTTTGGTCTTAACATTGGAGGTGGTACGAATTTCATTACTGTTAACCTTAACGGTAATCCTGCAGGTTATGCGAATAACCCAGCAGCAGGAAGTAGATTAACAGGTCAATCAGCATTCTATCTTGATGTAGATACATCAACTGTTGCTCAAAACAACCATGATTATAATAAGAGTCTCGCTAGTCTACCGCTTAAAGCACTTGGATATTCACAGAATGTTAACAATATTGCAGCACCCGGTTTGACTATGGCGACAACACCCTTTTTGAATGTAAGGGTAACACTTAATCAACCTGTTTACGCAATTGGCTCAACTGCTCCAGTATATGTAGCATAAATAAAAATATTAGAGGAATAATTATATGATAAATACCCCTGCAATTGCACAGTTACTACGCCCTGGACTGAGGGCCATAACTGGGCAATACCCTACATATCCTGACGAATGGACAGAGATATTTAAAACTTATACATCTGATAAGTATCAAGAGATTGAAGTAGAGATGAAATATCTTGGTCTTGCTGGTATTAAACCTGAAGGTCAACCTGGAATTACTGATTCTATGGGTCAACGTATTGTAACTTCTTATGTACATAAACGTGTACAAATTGGGTTCACAATTACCAAAGAAGCGATGGAAGATGATCTATATAAGACTCATTTCCCAATGCAAGCAGTATCATTACGTAAATCTCTAAGTACTACTAAAAATGTACTAGGGGCTAATATTCTGAACAATGCTTTCAATGCTAATTACCCAACAGGTGATGGACAGCCAATTTGTTCTGCTAGTCACCCTGTTGATGGTGGAGTATTTGCAAATTCATTAGCAGTGCCTACAGCTTTATCAGTAGCGGCTCTACAACAAATGATTATTTTGATGCAAAAAATGCCAATGCAAAGCGGTATTTTAGCTCAAACTAAAGCACAAAAATTGATAATTCCTCCTGAGTTACAATTCAATGCATCTGTTATTTTAAATTCTACATATGTACCGCTTAATGGAAATAACGCTATCAACCCTATAAATTATGAAAATTATATTCCTAAAGGATATAAAGTTAATAATTTCTTAACTAACCCAACAGCATATTTCCTTCTTACTGATGCTCCTGATGGATTTAAACATTATCAACGGACACCGATTGAATCTGACACTTACGTTGATTATCAGACGGACAATATTATGGCTAAAGCTGGGGAAAGATATTCAATGGGTATTACTAACGTACGTGCTGTAGTTGGTAGTCTTGGTACTGTAGCAGCATAAGATAGAGAGTAGATAATGGCACAATTTATTTTTCCTGACGCTAATACGCAGGATGTATGTTTAATACAGGACACCACGGGTAATGTAAACTTAGTTCTTAATGGGAACTTAGCTAGCAATGGTGATGTAAGATTTATTGATAACGGTTACGCAAGACAATTATCATTTATATCTACTAACAATTTATCATCTGCCGTCTTTACTATCTATGGTGTCCAAAATGGTGTAGCCATTATCGAAACTATAAATGGGCCAAATGCTACTACTGTTTATTCAGTAAATATATATGACGTCGTTACTAATATAACATCGAGTATAGCTGTTACAGGTATAAGTATAGGTACAGGTCATAGCGGCTTTTTCCAATTACTTATGCCTACTATCAGTGGAATTAGCAATTTAAATTACAATTTCACATTAGGTAGTACGTTCGGTACTAATGTAATTGGTACTACTGTATATGGAACATTAACAAATATCGTTAATACCGGGCAAACTTTCACAGAAATTATAGCTGGTAATGTTGGCACTTTGTACACCATTAAAGCTTTTGGTAATGAAGTATTTTATATATATCCTGATAATGACGTGTTGCTTACTTCTATATTAATTAAACTAACAGGATCAGGTAGTACTCTAGGTAATACTACGACTTTAACATTTTTACAATTGATATAATATGGCAAGTATTGGAATATACAATTCCTTAAATTGGGCACCCTCGACTACTACTGCTGTAGCACTTCCGCAAGCGGTACTTCAGAATGGGACTATTGTACTAAACGGTACATTCTCTAATGGGGCAAACCCAATGTCATTAGAAGCTCATGGTTCCAGAAGGAATATTACTATTACTTCTACGGCCAATATAGCTGCTACTACATCAGTTGTACGGGGTTATGTGAATGGGACTATAGTTACAGAAAATATAGTTAATCCAAATGTCACTACTGTTTCTGGAGCTGTGATATTTGACAGTATTATAGATATCACTGTAACAGGAGGTGCTGCTGCAAATATTAGTGTGGGGATAGGTCTTATTGGATTTTTTAATCCGATGTTAGTTGATATTGCCTCAAGTACAATTTCTGCCAGTACAATTCAACTTATTCTATATACGGGAACAATAAGTTATAGTATATATGAGACCGCTGATAAAAATGCTGTTAATTGTGGAGTTTCTTTTGGTGATTTGATAACAAACGGAACTTACATCCTATCTAAGGATAGTGCAGGTGCGGATATTGCTAATAAAGCTGCTTCCGGGATATATCATAATATTCCTCTGGTATTAAATAGTTCATATTTAATAAAAATTAACGCCTCTATAGCAGCAAGTACATTTAAACTTATATATATGAAAATATAATGGCAACATACATAACTCGTTACTGGGCAGCACAAGATTTACAGTCTGTTTCTTTATTACAAAATGTAGCTTCAGCTGGAGCTCTCTTACTAAATGGGACTTATTTCAATGCTTCTAGCAGTACTATTAATTTTACTAATCAAGGTTTCACTAGAAATGTAAGCCTTACTTCAGTGAATGATTTAAGTGCCGCTTCATTTACAATATCTGGGGTACAGAATAACACTGTAGTTTCTAATACCATTGCAGGCCCAAATAATAATACCGTTTATAGTACAGATTGTTTCGATATCGTTTCTTCAGTTACTGTAAATATGGCAGTAAATGGAGTAAAAGCAGGTACAGGTTTAGTAGGGTTTTTTCCTCTTATTAATAGAATTGTGCCTAATAGTTTCTCTGTAGTATCACCTCTTAGTAGGTATTCTTTAGCTTTTACTACAGAAGTATCAAACGGTTGCACATACCAATTGTATCAATCTCTTAGTGATTTAGGCGGTAATGGGGAAACATATATGGCCTTAGTAGCTGATTCATCATTTATATCTACAGGTGGGCCATATGTTAACTTAACTCAGATATTACAATTTGATGATATTTGTGCTGATATATTAATAAAAGTTACCCCGGCGCTCGGATCATCTACGTTAACAATGGAATTTTTACAATTTTAAGAGGAAAAACATATGGCGTTAAATAGAGGCTTGAAAGATATTATGCGTAAAGAGCCTGCTAAAAATGGGCAATCGATTAGCGGCGCAATTAAAAATAAAGGCGCTCTACATAGAGAATTAGGAGTTCCCGCAGATAAAAAAATCCCTGAAAAGAAACTTGAAAAAGCTGCTCATTCTAAAAGTCCTACTTTAAAAAGAAGGGCTATACTAGCTGAAACACTAAAAAGTTTTAAACATAAAAAATAACAAAATGAGTACATTCGAATGCTTCCCACTTCTGATTCTTACAATTTTCAATCAGTACAAGTAGAAATACTTATTAGAGAAGCATTCGAACGTCTAGGAATAACCGGAGAATTAGTAAGCGCTTTACAATTACAATCAGCGGTAAGAAGTATAAATTTAATACTTCTGGAATGGATGGGTAAAACTACTAATCTCTGGACTCTTCGAAATGATTTTATACCTTTATTTTCAGGTCAAGGACAATATATTCTTCCTCAACGGTTACTTGATATAGTACAAGTTAATCTACGATCATCTACTCGCCAATTAAGCCCACTTAATATTGGGATTGCTCAAAGCAATACGTTAGCTACTTATGATGGAGCGGGAGGAGGAAATGCTGCTAATGTTTATAATGCAGATATTACAACTGGATGTACTCAGAATGCAATCAATGGTAATATTTCTTACGACTTTGGAATTTCCAATCCTGGGCCTAATCAAGTAATTAATACAGCAACTATTACTTTTATAGGTATTCAATCTAATGTAACTAGAGACTATGATTTAGCTATAGAACAATGTCAAAGTGGGGATGACCCTGCTGATGAAGGTTCCTGGATACCTCTTTTAGATATTGCGGAATTTTCTTATCCTGCAGGTGTTACCCAATGGTTTGATATAATAGCTCCAGTTGAAGCACGAGCTTATAGAATTCGTGAAATAGGAGGGAACATATTAGATATAAGACAAATATTTAACAACAATAATGTATTTGATTTTAATATCTCAAATGTAAGTAGGTATGAATATAATACCTATCCTAATAAAAACTTACAAAGCAGACCAAGTATATATTATTTAGATAGATTACTTAAACCTACTCTTTATATTTGGCCTACACCTGCTCCTCAATATAATTGTCTATCATATTCGTATAAACAAATGATGGATGATGTAGACTCACTCACGGATACAGTCCAAATTCCAGCTAAAATGTATCCTGCTTTAATTTGGGGATTAACTTATCAATTGGCTTTGAAATTCAGTCCACAACTTGCAGAAATGGCAGAAGCTAAATATGAAAGAGCTTTTGATATAGCTACTAAAGAAGATACTGAAGATACAATAATAAGTATTAGAGGTAGTTAATTTATGAGCTGGGTAGCTAGATGGAAAGGTAAACATGTAAATATAGATCCTGAAAACCCACAAGCATTAGGTGAATGTGATCAAAGTGGTTTTACATTCAACCGTAAAGATTTACACAAACAAATGGAGTGGAGAGGTAATAATCTTGTATGGACAGGGTTATTAGTAGGTAAACCTTATCTTGATACTCCTAATGAGCAATTACGTCCCCCTCTAGTAAAGAGTGATCCGGCGGCTATAGTTAACCCAAGACCTCCAACACCATATACAGATCCTGAATATCCTGTCGCAGGTACAGCTGCTCAAATTATAGAGGAATTGGAAACTGAAAGTTTTTATGATGATAATAACCCTCCTTACGGGCCTCCTAATTATGTACTTCCTTATTCCAATACTCCAACCCCTGGGTGGCAGGATCCTGACCCTGCACCACCTTACAATATCCTCTTATCTCAATTAAGAAAGGTTAATTTTCAATGAGTGATGCAAATACTATTAGAGTATTAGAGTTTGATGGCGGAGGAGAAAGAGGTTATTTATCCAACACATTTTTCAATAGATTTGTCGAGGAGTGGGGAGTTGATCCAACTACATTATCTGATCAGTTTAATGTTATTTGTGGTACTTCGGTAGGCGGCATCATGGCGTTAGCTTATGCTATAGGTAAGACTCCTGCTGACTTAATGCCATTTTTTACTACACAAGGGCCATTACTTTTCACACTTGGAAGTAATGTATTTCCTCCCGTAGTAACACTCCCTATTGTGCCGTCTATTAGGCCAAATTCTGTAGAGAAAGCAGCTCTAATTATAGCTAATATTCCTTTTTATAACTCTTCAGGGACTTATGCAAATGCTTATGGGTCTGGATTACTTAGAAGTTTAGTTGAAGTATTGTTTGGTGATATGACCATGCAAGATGTTAGAACTAACGTCATTATTCCTACTTTTGATTATACTACAAAGACATTTATATTATGTTCTAATATAGATAATCCCGCATTTAGTGCGCAAGATGAATTGCTAAGTAATGTAGCATTAGCTACTTCAGCGGCTCCAGTCTATTTACCTCCGATTACTTTAGTAAATCCATTAACTACTATGTTAAACGGTGTTTTCTTTGACGGAGGAATATATCAGAATAACCCTTCTTTATTTGGACTTTCTATTGGGAAGATGAAAAAACCAAACGCTAACAGGGCTTGCATCTTATCTTTAAGTACGGGAACGGGGGAATATGGTTTTGATAATGACCCATTGATGATGGATCCAATGGCACTTGAGAGAGATAAAAAGAAATATACCTCTAGTACTACACTTAAGATGGTATTACAAAAATTAGGTAAACCAGTTCATAATTTGAATAAGTTACAAAACAAAATGCTTGAAGTTCAGGTAGGAGATATATCGTTTGATACTATCAAGTTCTTATTTGAATTATTTAGCATAGCTTCTACAGGTGCACAGGATTCAGCGGACGAAGTATTATATCTGGATTCTACTTATACATTGGAGCAGACTTATTATTATAGATTTGCTCCAGCTTTAGATCTTACTCTTGATCCTGCATTAGATAATACTTCCCCTGAAATATTAACTTATTACGAAAATCTAGCTAACGAAACTTATAACGATGATGCACAAAATATAGCAACATTTTTAGGGCATTTAACAGCATGAGTTGTTGCGATAATGGTTTTGACCTTTTACACAGTTTCATCTCACCTATTACGGGAAGAGTGTTATGTGATTTTAACTATGTTCTAGTTGGAAATAAACAAGGAATAGCCATACCATCCCCCATTCTTATAGATGTAAGACTTGATCTTATCGCTCTTAGAAAAAGATATAATTCATTAGTTAAAGGCGATATTGTTATAGGTCAGCGTAACAATGAGTTACCAAATGCTCAGGTACTATATGAGCTAGACAATGGATATCTATATACCACGGATGGTATACTGAGCACCAATACGTTGATACCTATTGGTGCTTTACCTAATTTACCTTATCAGAATATATGGATAGGGGATATTACCAATAGACCTGTTCCAAGACAAAGAGTGGGATTAGAGAATCTACCTAGTTTTCGTTCTATAAATCCACTCAGTAATTTCGGTCTTTATGGTTTATATACAGGTCAATTTATAGGAATTACAAGTCCATTAGATATTGGCCAACCTACTATTACCCAAAGAATTGATATGAGTAATATGCCCACTCTTAGTAGGGGTAAAATGTGGATAGGTAAAATCAATTATTTACCACCTTATATAACAATAGATTCTATTTTCCCATATGTCCATGTGGTAGGTAGTTTGAATTGGAATGCACCTAGTATTCTTCCTAAAGGACCAGGACCATGGGATGCAGTTCCTACTGAAATAGGACTTAACCCAGGTGAATTGTTTATCGGGGATGTTAATAATCCAGGGGAGATTACAACAACAAGCGTATTGCTACCTACTAATTTACCTAACCTTCGTTATAACTATATATGGAGGGGAAACGTAAATAATCGGCCTGTTGAAGTAAATGATTTAACTATATTAGAGGGAAGTTTCGATACTCTAAAAACAAGAGTTGATCACATAGAATTTGTAAGTCTTCCTCTAATAGATGCAGAATTACTCCTGCATACTGGAGAACTTGCGGCTCATTCCCTTGCTATAGGGGTTCTTGAATTTACAGTAAATACTGTTCTTGTACCAGCGGTCGCCGTTCTTACTACGGCTGTAACAGTAGCTATCCCAGCTGCCTTAGCAGGCATAAGTAGTAGGGTAACTAATTTAGAAAATAGAACTTTAGATCAAATACCAGTAGCTGTAAATGCTGTTGATTTAAATAACCAAAGAATTGGTAACCTTGCAGATCCTATATTCCCACTAAATGCTGTTAATTTACAAACCCTTAATGCTGCAATTTCTGGGTTTACAGTTTCAGTAGTAGGTACCGCAAACCAAATTACTGCAAATACCGTAGCAGGTGTAGTCACATTATCCCTACCTGCTTCTGTTATCATAACTACTTCGTTAAATGTAGGTAATTTGAGATTAAACGGTAATACATTTTCTAGTACTGATACTAATGGAGATATTATCATTAGCCCAGACGGGATTGGTAATATTGATGTTGATATTCATAGGATAACTAATCTTGTTGATCCTCTTAACCCACTTGATGCTGTCAATCTACAATATCTAGATGCAGCAATAGCTGCTAGCACTGTAGGATCGGTTGTAGGTACGGCTAATGAGATCACAGCAAATACGGTAGCTGGAGTGGTTACACTATCTCTACCAGCTGATGTTATCATAGCTACTTCATTAAATGTCAGTACTATGGAGCTATTCAATAATACTTTATTTACTACTAATACTAACGCTGATCTTTTGCTTTCACCTAATGGAACAGGTAATGTTGATGTCACTAATAGTAGAATAATTAACCTTTCGGATCCAATTAACCCACTTGATGCAGTTAACTTGCAATATATGGATACGGCTATCGCTGCAAGTACCGTAGCATCTGTTCTTGGAACTGCAAACCAGATAACTGCAAATACAGTGGCAGGTGTAGTAACATTATCGCTACCTAATGATGTAATTATAACTACCTCACTAAATGTGGATACTATGGAGTTATTAAATAATACTTTATATACCACTAATATTAATTCGGATCTTACTCTTTCACCTAATGGAACTGGAAGGGTAAATGTTGATAATAGTAGGATAATGAATCTTGCTGATCCAATTAATTCACTTGATGCAGTTAACTTACAATATCTGACTACGACTTTAGCTAATGATACTATTCAATCAGTTGTAGGTACAGCCAATCAAATAACAGCAAGTACTGTATTACGTGTAGTAACATTATCATTACCATCGGCTGTAACAATAACTACCTCATTGGCTGCAGGTAATTTAAAATTACTAGCTAACACATTATCTAGTACAAATACTAACGGTAATATTGTACTAGACCCTAATGGTACAGGTAATATTGATGTTAATAATCATAGGATTCTTAATTTATCTGATCCTATAGGGGTATTAGATGCTGTTAATTATCAAAGTATGACAGCTTTAACTGATAGAACACTTGACTTGCTACCACTGGCCGCTGCAAATGTTAACATTAATAACCACAGACTTACTAATGTTTCTGATCCAGTAGGGGTATTGGATGCTGTTAATTTACAATATCTAACTGCAACAATAGCTGCAAGTAGTATTGCCTCAGTAACCGGAACAGCCAATCAAATAACAGCAAGTACGGTATCAGGTGCGGTTACTTTATCTCTACCGTCTAGCGTTATAATAACAACTGCTGTCACAGCTGGTAATTTAGAATTAACTGGGAATACATTACAAAGTAATAACGCTAATGGGGCAATAAATGTAGTCCCTAATGGTAGTGGTAATATATTATTAACACCTGGTACAGGATTTGTAGGGATTGGAGGTACGCCATCTTTCATACTTGATGTATTTGGTACTACTAGAGTTAGTCGGCTTTTAGGTAGGACTGCGTTTGGTAGTACTGCTATTGGTACTAATACTATTGTTGGTACAGGTAATTCATTTACTGTGGTGGGTTCAGAGAGCGCAGGTATTTTTACTTTAAATACAGGTACAGGTATAACTGTAACTGGTGTAATTATAACTTTCACTTTCGCTACTAGTATGCCTAATTCTAACTATGCTGTATCTTTAACACCTACTAGTGCAACTGCGGCAGGCGTAGTAGGTATGTATATAATTGTAAGTAGTTTGAATGCCTTTAGCATTAGATGTACAACTTTATTAACTGCTTCCACTACTTATCAATGGAGGTTTACTGTAATTGGAAATTTACCGTAATTGGAAATTAAACTTTATAAAATGAATAAATCTGATATAATTTAGGAATTATTTAATGTAGGTGTAATAATGAATATCCAAGAAAGAATAGACGAAACTAAAAATAGAATGAAGTTAATGAATAGTGTAACTATTGATTGGCAATATGCTCAGCAACTTCTACTTGAACTTTTCCCTATTATAAGGAAAGAGGCTATAGATCCTAAAACAATTCAAATGGAATATCATACTCTTTTTAATTTATTCTCTAGTATAGAAAATCATGTTAAAGGACTAAAAGAAATGATACCTTTTAATGCTAACGAAGAAGCTAAAGGTATTCAAACAATCAATGGCACCTCAGGAGAAATAGATCAATAAATGGGCACATTTATAACCCCTTATAGCCCAATATTTAAGGATTTAAATAATACAATAACTACTATAGCTCTAGCCGATACTAATGTTTTACTTATTAACTCAATAAATATAACTAACATAGGATCGGCTCCTATTAGATTTAATCTGATTAAATCTAGAACTGAGGGCATCACTAAGAGATTTTGTTATGGTGCTACTACAGCTGATTTGCCTACTATTATTTATAATAATGGCTCAACAGGTGTAGGAGCTACTATTACTAATAATTCAGTTACATTAACTGCGTTCTCTATTGATGGTTTATTTCCTGTTGTTAATTCCAGAATCTTAGTAAAAAACCAAGCTACTACTTACCAAAATGGTATTTATACTCTTACGACTGTAGGTAGTAATTCTATACCATGGGTTTTAACTAGGGCTACTGACTATAATAAGGTTCCCCAAATAAATAGTGGTGACTTAATATACATAACAAATGGTACATTAAATGGTACTCTAACCTTCAAAGAGACAACGACCATTACGGCAATAGGTACAAGTCCTATTATTTTTATAAAAAATATTCCTTCAGAAATAGCATTAATTAACGAACTTGAGATCAAACCTTATGTTAATGTTAACGTAATTTGTAGTACAGGTGTACTAACTCTAGAATATAATCCCAGACCTTTTACAAGCGATAAATTGGTTTGTTTTTCTAATGGTTACACTCAATTATTCAATTGTAATGTAGAAATTATACAATTGAATGAATTACCCATACCTTAAGTAGTATTAGTTAACTTAAGTAAAATTATTAATCTTTTATAAATTAGTTTCGTGATATAATACTCTTTTAATCTAAAAGAGTATTATATGTCTAAAGACGATTTTTTCGGCCCTGTCACAAGATTAAGTGCATTAGCCTTTGATATAGAAGGGCCAGGTAGTTTTGGCCCTATATATCCACCCAATTTAACTACAGACCAAGTACTGGAAATACCTGTTACTACTTATCTACCTGGAGCTATAGTATTTAATACAAATACTGAAGAGCTAGAGACCTACTCAGCAGCTGGTTTTTGGTTACCTATTCTTACAGCTGAAAGTGATATTGATGTAACTACAATAACAGCTGAGACTGGTGATTTTGATGTTATTAACTGTAATACTATTAATAATGCCAATACTATCAATACAACCGCTTTAATTGCATCAGGAGCTATGGAAGCAGGTAGTGGTGCAATTAGTGGTAATTTGGGTGTAAATGGTGTTCTGACAGCTGGTTCAATAGGTTCAATAGGAACTTTAACAGCAGATGGAGCCACTGCACTTCAAGGGGTAACTATAGCTGGGAATCTAACAGTTAGTGGGAATACTAGTCTTGATGATATGTCAGTTAGTGGGAATACTATTCTTGATACTATGTCAGCAGCAACTGTAGATATAAATGATTTTGAAGCTAATACAGCTAGGATTGACAGTTTGTTGTATGGTCAATCATCAAATACAGGTACCTCACCTATAACAGCTTCTTTAGATGTAGCAGCAGGGTCAGGTGCTACTTACACTATGACAGGATCTAACTTAGGTGGAGTTTTTAGATTAGTTACAGGCACAAGTCCTGCAGTTGCTGGTAATGTTATTGCTACATTTACAATACCTTCTGGATTGTTACCTTATCTTAGTGCTAATTGGAGCGTCATATTTATGCCTGCATCTACAACTACGGCGTTATATGAAACTACAAGCAATATTTATATAACCGTAGGAGGCGCAGCAAGTAATAACTTTATAATGGGTACATCTGCTCTACCGTTGATTGCATCTACAACTTATATTTGGAATTATATTTTAGTAGGAAATATATTAGGTACCTAATATGAATCCAGCAATGACCAACTATTTGCAGTCTCAACAGCAAAATGACCAAACACAAGGGGTCCCTCAAGCCGAGGCCCCAGTGTTTAATCCATTCGACAGTGGAATAAAAAACGCTATTGAGAGTGCTAGAGTTTCACTTGATATGACTGAAAAGCAGCAAGATAAAGCTATGCGTAGGTCTATGTTATCTTTCGCTAATGCTTATAGTCAAGAGCCAAGACAAAAAGGATTCATGGCAAATTTCGGATCAGTCGCTAGGTCTTTGTCACCTGCTATTCTAGAACATGATAATGCTGAAGATGTGGCGTTTAAGGAAAATAACGCTTTGGCCAATCAGATATTAGCTTATCAAGCTGCAGAACAAAATCGTCAAGCTCAACAAGAAGATAAAATGTGGCATAGATCACATGCTGAAAATCAATTAAATGAACAGCGAAGATATCATAATATGATGGGTGAACGTCATAAGCAAAATCAAGTAGATAATACTCCTGTCGAAGTGAATGGGGTGGAATTACAACCTATTACCACTCAGAAAAATCTTGATTTATACCTTAAAGATAAAAAGGCATTAGGGGGGGCATTACATCAAGTTAATACTATTGAAGATGCTTTCAAGCAATTTAGAACTGACTATAAGGATAACTGGATTGATCCTATGTCACCTGCAAAAGGCGTAGCTAATCCAACTAAAGATTTTATAGGTAGATTTTTCAATAACGCAGAATTAAAAAAAGAAACTACTGATAGAAATGCGTTTACAAGTAGAGTTAATCAATTTGTAGTTGCCGCAGAAAACCAATTAAGAGGGGGCGGCGTATTAGGGCCAAGACTTATAGAATTATTCAGACAATTAAAAATCTACCCAAGCATGGAAACAGATATGCCTGAAGAATTTCAAGCTAAATTAAGCCAAATTAAGGAAGAAATAGAAAACTCATATAATGCGGCTAATTTAAGTTTGAAATATAGAGCCCATATTGATCCGTCCCAAGTACATAGTTTATTAAATACTAATGAAGGTCAATTCCTTCCAAATACTGCATTACCTGAAACAAAGGTAAATGTGGCACCTGTTGAATTAACTCCTCCTAGTGGCGAATTAATTTTGATGCAAGATGCTCAAGGTAATAAGTTTCAAATTCCATCAAATGAAGCCCAAGAAGCTATAAATGATGGATTAACCATTGTTCAAGAGTAATCAATGAACAGATGGGACAAATATCAAGTAACAGAATCATCATCTCCTTCAGTTAGTAAATGGGATAGGTATAAGATAGCTGAACCTCAACAAACTGAAAAAGGGGATGCATGGTTACCATTAATAGGTAAATCAGCACTTAAGGGTGCAACAGCTATTGCTGATTTACCTAAACTTATTGGTAAAGGTGTAGAAGCTTTTACCAATGCTGGTAATAAAATGTATGGTGCCCCTGTTGGAATGTACGGCATGGGATTGAAACCTACAGCAGTTAAACCTAATATAGAGATCAATCAAAATGCTCCGCAAACTAATTATAGTGATTATATTCCTTCGACAGAAGATGCACGTAAGTCTTTTAAAAAATATGCAGGTATAGATTTAGAGCCAAAACCTGATAGTCCTGCTAAAAATATTGTCTCACGTGGCATAGATTTTGGTACATCTATGCTTCCTTGGGCAGCTCCTGCTAAAGGCGCAAACTTACTTCAGCAATTTGGCAATAGGGCAACCTCTGTTGGCAAAGGTGCTGCAGTAGGTCTAGGTTCAGGTGTTCTTCAAGAAACAGGAGTTAATCCATTAGCTTCTGATCTAATAGCAAGTGCTGCAAGCCCTATGAGAGCCCCTAATCCCATAAATGCAGCTAAAGGTGTTTTGAATGCTCCACGTAAAATAACGCAAAAATTCATAGGACTCGGTCCAAAAAGCCTAAATATAAAAGCGGCGCAAGCAGGACGTGATTTAGGAATTGATCTGCCTGCAGCTGTTCTAACTGATAATGTTTTAACTGGGATCGGCGATCAAGCCATTTCTAAAACTCCCATTTTCGGTAATATTTTAAAAAATAAATATGATAAGGTACATAGTAAAACTCATAAACATCTTGAAGATATTTATAGAGAAGTAGGTCCTCTTGACACACCTGAAATCGATAAGAAAATTAAAGATTTATATGATGCAAGTAGAGCCGCACTTCCTGAAGATGTTGTTGTAAAACCTTTTACATCAATCAAAGCATTAAATGATTTAGATAAAACATTAGTTTCCGATATTTCTTCCCCTGATAGAGTTAAATTAAAAGCATATGTAATGGGTTTAAAGAAAAAAATGGATCCAACTATTAGTACTCAGTATGGAGATATTAATTTGCCCATGCAAGATTACCCTATTAATAAACTAATAGATGCTAAAGTCAACCTTAATGACATTATTAAACATGATGTAAAAGGTGATGCGTTAAATAGATTAACAGGAGTCAAACATGCGATAGATACGGATTTAGCTAAGTATGGCGAAACTAACCCTGGATGGTATAAGAAGTTGAAAGAAGCTGACCTCTTATATGGAAACGTTGCAAAAAGAAAAAACACAGAAAAAAGATTAAGAAACCAAGCAACATTAGAAGGAGATGGCGATCTATCATTCGCAGCTCTTAACAATACTATTAATAATAAAGAAAACAGAAGACTCTTAAAAAGAGATTTGCCCCCTGATACGTACGAAAAACTACTTAAAATCGGCAGAATATCTCAGGCTATGGTTCAAAAAAACAGAAGAGTACCTAACCCTTCAGGAACTGCTACTACAATGGTAAGTCTTGCTTACATAGGAGGATTACTAGTGGATCCAATTACTACTTTAAGTGGTACAGGTGCAGCTGCAATCGCAGGAGCTATGGGAACGACTAGACTTTTAACTAATAAGAAATTTTTAGACTCGGCCTTAAAGTTTGCTGAAGCCGACGGCAAACATAAAATAAAAGCAGCTATGGATCTAAACAAAACAACCAAAGACATAACAGGATATACCTTAAACAGTATTTATAGAGCCGCTCAAAGGGATAACAAAGAAGAAACAGATGGATTACAACAGCCTTAAAGATGAAATTATAGCCTATACAAACAGAAATGAGCCCGCATTCGTGAGCGCAATTCCAAGGATAATAGAAAAAGCTATGAGTCGTATTTATAGTGAGGCTAAAACTCTAGGTTTTCAAAAAACCATAGAGGGTGTCATGGTACCAAACAATGAGCTTATACGTAAACCGCTTGATTATAAAATGACTATAAATTTACTATATGTAAATGACATCTCAGATGCTATATTTCTTTTAGATAGAAGTTATGAATTTTGTGTTAGTTATTGGCCCGATCCTACACTTGTAGATGAGCCTATATTTTATTCAGCTGATTTAGATGTGCCGCAGAATGATGTTGCAATGCCTTCTATTTATTTGGCTCCAACTCCGAAGGCTAATTATCCTTATAAACTTACATATTTAAGTTTTCCGCCGTTATTTAATGAACAAAATAGTCAAAATTTTCTTACCGATAAATATCCAAACTTGCTAGTATACGCATGTTTAGCAGAAGCTATTCCCTTTTTAAAATCCGATGAGCGTGGCCCTCTTTTTGAATCTTTATATAAAAGGGCGTTACAAGATGTTAATGGCGATACAAGAGAAAGATACACTGACCGTATTACTAAACGTGATAAGGATTAGTAAGTGGCAAAAAACTCTCTTTTTCCTTTAGTATATAAACCTGGTATTAAACGGGACGGTACTACTTTTCAAGCTGATTATTGCACAGACGCCCAGTGGGTTAGATTCCAAAGAGGTAATGTCAAGAAAATGGGTAGTATGAAAGGTATGAGTCAAGCTACCGTTAATGGCAAAGTTACCACTTCTAATATAGTTATTATTCCTGAAACCGGCAATAATAGCTATATGAATGCTTATATAGCTAATTCAGAGAACGGCATCCATATAATCAGATGTAATCAAAATCTCAATGAAACAGGAATTCAGACAATTTATAATGTAAATGACCCTAATATTATTTGGAAATCTGAAATTGTTATTCAAGGTAATAACAAGAATATAATTTATGTAGGATCCTCTAATAAAACTAATATTAATAGTGATATAGAAGCTTTAATGATAGGTGGCCCTCTAAATTCACCCCTTGGTCAATTAGTAAAGTTACCTTATAAACGCGATGGTTTAAGTGGTCTTCTTTATGCATCTAATTATTTATTTATATATGGAGCTAATGGTTTAGTGCAATGGAGTAAATTAAGAGATCCTCTGGATTTTGAAAATTCCCAAAATCGTAATATTACGATTTCTAATGATCAGGTAGTAGATGCTAAATCTATACGAGGTGGGACTAATAGTCCTACTATTTTATTTTGGACTCTATCCTCAGTCGTTAGATGTATTAACACTCCTAATGCTGCCGGTGATTTGCAGTTTCAAATTGATGTAATGTCTAAAAGTTCATCTATTCTTTCTACAAGATGTGTAGTGGAATATGACGGTTTATTCTTCTGGCCTGGGACTAATAGGTTTTTCCAATATAACGGTATTGTTCAAGAATTATCAAATACGATGAGTCTAAACTATTTCTATGATAATTTAGATATGGAAAGACGCCAACAAGTAGTAGGTGTTAAACATACTAAGTATGGTGAAATATGGTGGTATTATCCTGAAAAGGCTAATGCTCCAATGAGAAATCCCAATGTTCCTCCTGGTGAGAATAGTAGAGCCCTTATCTATAACATAAGAGAAAATGCATGGTATGATACTTACATAAGTAGATCGGCTGCCGTATATTCCGAAGACTTTGGCTTTATGGCTAGTTACGGTCTACCGCTTAGCATCCCTACAGTCCCTAATGCTTCATTATTTAGACATGAGTTTGAATATTTAACTCCTGATCCATCTTTGATAACAGAGCAATTCTCACAAGACGGCGTGAACTTAACAGTACGCCCAATCCCATCAACATTTACTACTCCTGTTTTTTCATGGGCAGCTTTTAATCCTATGAAACAATTAATAGGTACTGATAGATGGATGCTTCTTGTTACCTTAGAGCCTGATTTTATATTAATGTCCACTACTCAGCCTGATTTAAGGGTAATTATTAATATAAAACAATATGCGCAAAATACAGTTATATCTTCTGCTCCTTTGAGTATTCCACCACAAGGAACAATAGACCCATTGTTTGGCAAGATTGATACATGCTCTCAAGGCAGGCATATGACATTAACCTTTATAAGTACTATTAGCAACTTTGAAATGGGACATGTCATGCTCAGTTTAATGATAGGAGACGGTAAATGATAAAAGTAGTATGGCCTTTTAATATTAATCTGAAGTATTGGGCAGCATGTTTGGTTAGTGATTTCCCTAATGAGAATTTGCCCGTACTTGAAGATGAAAAACAGTGGCAAGAGTGGGGGACAATAGTAGCAAATACGGGAGCATTCCAAAGAGCTAATATACCAGCTCCTCTTAGTTTTAAAGAAGGAGGTAGAAAGGAAGTTTTTACTGATTGGGAGAAATGGGCAAAGATAGTTTACACAATACTATCTGATAATTACAACGTAACAGAGTGAGAATAATTTATGTTAAATACCACACAATTCCCAACAATGTTTGGGCCAAATATTAATAACCCTTATATGGACAATAGAATGCCTATGCCTCAAGCACCTATGCAAGATTCTATGTCTCAGGGAATGCCTCAGCCAATGGCAGGAGATATGACGGAGAATAATTTGTATCCCTTAGAAGATAGTTTTAATAACCAATCAGTACCAACAAGTTTTGCTAAAGGTGGTAGAGTTAAAAAGAAACAAGCCCATAACCCTTACCCATCACTTGCTGAAATGATTAGACAACAAGGTCACGGTGAAGATTCAATTCTTGCTCATATTAACCCTCTTGAAGCCATGATGTTAAAACAAATGGGAGGTAGTGGAACAATTAATAAAAAGACTGGGTTGCCTCAATTTGGCTTTTTTAACAAACCGGGTAAAGCCATTAAAAGCGTTCTGGGCGGCGCAGGAGGAGCGATTATAGGTAATATGCTTCTACCAGGTGTAGGGGGTATATTAGGTGGAGCTTTAGGTCAAGGACTTCAACATAAATCACGAGGGAAATCTTTCGGTGAAGGTGCTCTTAAAGGTGGCTTCATGGGAGCAGGTTTACCAACGGCTGCAGGTTTAGCAGGTTCAGGCGCTAATGCACTGGGTATGAATACAGCGGGTAACTTCCTAACTAATTATGGTAACACTAATGCTATATTACCAGCACTTGGCATGGGAGGTGCAACCGGAGGGGGATCACCCCTTAGCAATATGATATCACCAAGTAACACAGGAGGGGGGTCAGCTAGTATTACCTCTAATCCTTTGACTCAGCAAATTTCATCTAAAGCTGCTGAAAAAGCAGCAGAAGAAGGAACTTTTACAGATATGTTGATGAATAATAGTAAGAAATTTTTATCTAAACCGAAAAATATTATGGCATTAGCACCTGTTATGAGTTCTTTTATTAATAAACCAAAAAAAGAAAAAGGGCCTGAGGAATTAGCTAAGGAACAAAAACGTTATCTTCAAGCCATGATGCTCAGTCCTGCTGAAAGGGCAGCCTTGGAAGTGGATAAACTCGCAGAAAGACAAATGGAACGCAGAATCGCCAGAAATCAATATTTACCTGAGGAAAGATACGAAACTAAACCTACTTATAGAAGATCAAGTACACCTGCTGAATATAAGAAAACGGGTAAATGGCTAAACTATTATAATAATCCTGAATTTTCAGGTAGTCCATTACCTATGAAAGATGGCGGTAGAGTTCCTCAGATGATTTTTGAGAAGGAAGAAATTATAGCCAGACCGTCTAAAGGTACATTCCTAAAGGGCCATAGTAAAGGTCAGGATGATAAAATAGAAGCTTTATTATCTGACGGTGAATATGTAATGCCTGCTGATGTTATCTCTCATATAGGAGATGGTAACAGCATCGCTGGCGGCAAACAGTTTGATAATTTTGTTAAAAATGTACGTAAAAGTAAGGGGATGCCTAATAAGTTACCTCCTAAGGCTAAATCAATATTAAATTATATGAGGTAATTATGAGTTTTTGGAGTAATCCTGGTAAGGCAATTAAAAGTTCTTTAGGTGGAATAGGGGGCGCTGCCATAGGTACAATGCTACTCCCAGGTATTGGTACAGTAATAGGGGCAGGTTTAGGGCAAGCGGCACAAGATTCGGGTAAAGGTAAAAGAAGAGGTAATCCAGATTCACAAGCTATCGTACCTGCTGGTCCTCCACCTAAAAGTTCACAATTTTTAGCTAATGAGCAAGTAGCAGAAAACCTAAGGAATAAATTATATGCTGATAAGTTAGCATTAAAAAGTTCTAATTATCCTGTGTATAAAGGTGAAACAAATGCACCTATGTCACCATTGACTCAAAAAGCTAGAATGCTTAGAGAAGAAGGGCGCAACAAACGTGCTCCATATTCAAAAAAAGTAGAAGCTTTTATGAAGAAAGAAGGGACTGGGTTTTCACCTGAACAGACAAGATCATTGCTTGATATGATCAACAGAGGGGGCAAATCTTCAGATTTAGCTCAAAAAAGGTTACAAAAACAATTCGGAAGTAACTATGGGTATGAAGATGAAAGAGCTGAGAGATTAAAAGGCAAACTAGAAAAAGATAATGCTAGATCAGAAAAAAGCACATCTGCTAATTTTAAAAATCTTAATAGAGAATTTGCTGATGTAGAGAATAGACGTAATGTAGATGTAGCACGTTCTTTTCATGATGCGGGAGCTCAAAAAGGTTTACGTAGAAATGCCTTAGTAGAACAATTAGAAGAATTCGGTAATCAAGACCATGCTCTTAATAATTTACAGAACAGAGCTAAGAGAGATGTTTTTGATGAGGAATACGAAACACCTTACAGAAAAATAGCAGCAACTTCAAGAGCTCTTGATTCGCTAGGCCCAGAGGATGATCATCCTGATAAGACCGAAATAAGAAATAAAGAGCTACAACGTATTCAAAACGCATATAACGCACCACATGTTAATTATCCAGGTAAACGGGTAATAGGTATGCAACCAGAAACGTTAGAATCTTTTAATCGTGCGGAATCATTAAGTCCTAAATACAAAGATGCTTACCATGGTGAGCGTAAGGCTATTGAGAGGAACGCTATTAATAATAGTTTGCCTAACCAAGTATTTAATGCTATTCCCGAATCTGTTGATCCTATGATGAAAAATATAGATAACATAACTAAGCAACAGTTAAAAAAGCAATCAAAAGAAATTGCAGGTAAGCACGTAAGGTTAGGTTCTTATGGCTCAGGATCACATAAGGCTGAAACAGAAAAAGCCTTAAGGGAAATATTGCGCAGAGTGCGTCAGGAAAGGGAAGGTGCTGTTACAGGAGTAGCTAAAGGTGAAGCTTCATTGGCTACTAGAAAAGAGCAAACTGGTTTAATGAAACATAAGATGATGGATTTATTAGGCTCTCAAGAATTTGGTAATGTTCTCGATAAAAACAAACAATTAAACAAATTAGGCTGGGATAAGAGAAGTAACAAGCAGTCCCAAGAAAATGAAGCTCTAAAGGCTTGGTATTCTCAACTTCAACATGGAATGGGAGGGGTTGATGTACCTGGATATACTAATTTAGCTAAACAATATGACACTGATTTGCAAGGACTGTTTAATAAACCTCAAAATTATAATGAGAACGCAAAAGCGTTTGAAACATATAAGAACTCTACAAAACAAGGAATTGGGGACGTAACATCTAGAAAACAATTAGAAGATTGGGAAGAACAACAAAGAAGAATGCTAATGGGTGGTTATGCGCCTAAATATGGTTCATCTCAAAATAATTTAAAAGCCCAAGCCTATGCACTGGCAAAAGCAACACCTGTATATTAATTTATGAAAACTAATTACAATCGGGATTGGTTACAAAATTACCGTACCAATCCCAAGACAGACACAGCTATATATAAAAACTATCAAAATCCCAGTATGACGCAATGGGATCAACAGATGGCAAGTCTTAGTCCTGCTCAAAAGGGAAATTATGAAAAATTCATTAATACTATTCCTGATGAAGTAAAAGGGCTATCTGCTATAGAGATGCAACGATATATGCAAAATCTTAATGAGAAGCAACAAGGTCTAAGCAAAGAAAGAGCAGGTTATGATACTCAAATACAAAATATCAAAGCACAAGAACAAGCTAGAATTAGAGCACAACAAGAAGCTCAAAGGCAAGCACAATTAAGAACTAAAGAAGATAGAGGTAGTGCTTTCAGAACGGCTATCATGAATGCCAGATTCGCACCAAGCCAAGATCGACCTTCTCAGCAAACTGCTTATTTAGTTACACCTACTCAATTTGGACAAAGTTTTTTCAACCCTTCTCTTTTTTCTCAGATCGGTACTCCTTTTCAGCATTCGGGCACTCACCCTAAATACGCAGGCCCATACAATATCCCTGGTACAAATCAAAAATTTTATATAAATCAATAGAGTTAATAAACTTATTGACATTTACATAATAATTATGTAAAATAACTGCCTGGTAGTAACGAGTTTTTTGGTTAATACGTTACTACCAGAAAATCTTATGAGGAGGGTGTTTTTTATCATTTTATTTCCTTCCCTCCTCATTATATATTCTTCAGAGCATCTAGCAAAGCCTTTTGGCTAATATCTTTATTATTTAATACTTTTAATATGACTTCATCGATACACTTTTCAGCTACTATATGATTAATAATTACAGGTTTTGATTGTCCTAATCTATGCAATCTAGCATTAAATTGCAAATAATCTTCTAAATTCCATGTTAAACCAAACCATATAATTATATGACCTCCTTGTTGCAAATTAAGACCCTTACCGCTGCTTGCAGGATGGCATAACAACAGTTTGATTTTACCTTTATTCCATAAGTCTACATTCTTACTTTCCTTATCCATTACGACCGCATGTTTAAAACGCTTCTGTAGCCTTATTAGATCACTTTTATAATTATAAGCTACTAGGATATTCTCATTCGGATTATCTTCTATAATATCATTCAAAGCGTCTAATTTAGCATCATGTACTTCTATGATATCTTTGTTTTCATCATAAATAGCTCCATTACAAAACTGAAGTAATTTATTACTAAGACTAGCTGCATTTAATGTAGATATTTCCTGATTCCCAATAGTAGCTATGAATTCTTTTTTTAATTCATTATATAGTTTCATTTGAGGTATTTTGATTTTAGTAACCAGATTAATCTTATCTGGTAATTGGATATAATCTTCAGCCTGCATAGATAAAGTTATATCTGAAATGAGATCATATATTTTAGCAGGATATATAGGCATATAATTATATCCTGTGTAATCACAGAAAAAATGGCGTTCTTTATATATTGCCATGGTTTTACCTAACCTTTCGCCTTTATCAAGTAAATATATTTGAGACCATAGATCAATTACACCATTAGGTGAAGGGGTGCCTGTTAGTTCTACTATATAATTATATTGAAATTTACGTAGTGCTTTGAAACGTTTAGATGATGAACTTTTAAAACTTGAACTTTCATCAATTATTATAGCATCCCATTTAGTATTCTTAATCTTATAAAGCCAATAAACATTTTCCCTATTTATAAGATAAATATTAGCTTCTTTTTTTAATGCTTTTAATCTTTCTTTTTCATTCCCAATAACCAAAGAATAACTAAGATGTTTTAAATGTGACCACTTGGATATCTCATTATGCCATACATTGTTAACCACTCTAAGTGGGCCGATAATGAGTATTTTTGATATTGAAAATTCATCTAGTAATCTTGATAATGCCGTAAGTGTAATTACAGTTTTACCGAGACCCATGTCAAGGAATAAAGCGCAATTCTTTGTATCTAAAATGAATTTAATAGCATTAAGTTGATAGGGATGTAGGTCTTGGGGTGTATTCATTTATATTTAATGCACAATTTTGCTCTTTCTTTTATCTTATTTTGGTAGTATTTTTCTCTTGTTTTTTTATTGATTTCTCTTATTTTTTTCTCATTTTCTAATAGATTTTTAAAGAAATCATACATCATAGGATCACTAAAACTAAAAAGAATATCTATCAATGTAAGACCTGTATCGTCTTTTTTGCTAATACAATTTTCAAGAGTTTCATCAGTAATACTATCTACTAATAATTTACATATTTTTTTCTCTTCTGAGCGTTCTTCCCAATAAAGTAAGCTAAGTGATGCATGTTTTACTAAAAGATATGAACTATTTACGTCTAGAAGCATTAGAGGCTCACATTGAATAAACAATCTACATATTTCTGTACGTCCCAATGATATAGCTGCTATGAATGGGTTTAGGTTAACACCTGTTAGTTTATGATGGTCAATAGTTTCCGGTTTCATACTTGTTATGAATTGACATACTCTTAAATCATTTGCTACTACCGCATAATATAGAATAGTGTAACCATATTTCTCACATTCTTCTGTTAATTCTTCTTGCTTTATTTTATATAACAATTCCATAGCAAGATCAGTTTGAGCAGTACAGATAGAATGTTGTAAGTCACGCCATATTTTACTTCTTTTCGTATTAGCCATATATAAAACTCAATTTATTTAAACAATTAAACCATGTTTGCTTAATTCTAACATTTGAACTATTTTTTTATGACGTACTTCATTTAAAACCGCTATACTATATGCGCTATCCTTCTTAAAATTTGTTGCAACAATACCTTCCCTACTCATATTCCTGACCAGCAATCTAACCATTTGTTCATATCCATTTTCAACTGCTATATGCAAAGGAGTTACTTCTCCATAACCGTTTTTACAATTAATAGTAGATTTAGTATGTGGAATTAATAATTTACAAATTTCTAATTGATTATTACGTGCACAGATATGTAATACTGTTTCACCATCTTTATCTAAACTATTTATTTCAGTTATTGGCATATGTTCTATAAGATATTTACATATTCTTATATTACCAGTTTCATTTTTTTTAATTGCTAAATGCAATGGGGTTTGATTAGTATTAGCCATTTTATCGAATATAATTTTGTATAAATTATCCCCATCTTTATGATTGCGTTCTGTAAAATTTCTATTTTCTAATGGATTTTTATGGTAAGTATCATCAGCTATTTTTAATTCTTCCCATATCTCATCTTCTAATTTATTAATTCTTTCCTTTATTAAATCATGAACTTCCCACATACATTGTTTTTCAGCATGACGTAAAGGTCTTCTGTTATTATAAGAAGGATGCCATGTTAATCCTCTTAAAGTCAGAGTAGGGATTAATTTTTTGCATAATTCCGTATCATAATAATCTATGGCCTCATAGAATTCTTCCCATATTTCTTCTTGTTTTTTAACCATATATAAAACTCATTTTATCTATTAATAATTTACCAACTTCGCAATCATCTATAACTTCTACTGTTATACCTCTTCCTGTTAACATTTTAAAAGTGCTTTCTTGTAACTTAGTGGGAATTTTACCTTTACGTTTAAATTCTATGAAAAAGATCCCACCTGTAGGACTTATAAACAATCTATCAGGGACTGAACGGTTAGAAGGAGATGTGAATTTATATGCTAAAAAATCTTTAGTTTTGGCGTAATTTACTACTTTTCGTTCTATTTCTTTTTCAAGCATTATTTTCTAATTCTTCTATCCTTTTATCTATTAAAACTTTGATTGATAACATACCATAATAATTAGCCAAATAAGATGCACACCCATTATAATGACAACCGTATCCACCGTTGTAAGTTAAAGCTTCTAAATCCATTTTTGGAATCAGCATTTTACATATTGATATATTATTTTTTTTAATTGCGTAATGTAGCGCAGTATAATCATCTAAATTTATTATATTAACAATATTTGGGTCTATCAATTTAAGAATATTGTTAAAAATATTGGTATTCGGTTTTTTTATATAGTCTATAATATCATGTAAAATAGTATTTTTATTATCATCCTCTTCCCCATTAAGAAGGTTTGGATATGTTTTTTTAATAGCATCTAATATTAATAATGTTTTTTTAATATCTTTTATACGAATAGCATCTAGTAAGTCACCTCTCATTTCACCCCTAAATTCTTTAACATTTCATAACTCTTATCTATATATTTCTGAAAATCAATATCAGCTCTTGGTTTATCATCTAATATCATAAGTGGAATAGCACCATCACTACCTGCTACCTTATTACCATTTTTCTTGTAGGTTATTTTATCACCATCTTTAGAGTAATACCATCTCACCGTTTTACCTAAATATTGATCCCTGAATACTCCTCCACCTTCTACTCTTCGTATGATAAGGAATTTTCTTATATCGTCTTTATTGTTAAATATAGTATCTTCTATATCAATTCTATTCTGTAAATATTCTATTACAGCTTCAATACATATAGTACTCACTGGATTTTTAACTAACCCTTCTAATGCATAAAATCCCTTACATTTAACACTATTATCTTCTAGTATTGCTATATAAGAGTTAACCGATTCATGGTAAATAGCCTTATAATGAGTTTTCTCTAATTTAAGATTAGTTGTTTCTTCCCAATTATTTAAAACTGTATCTAATATCCCTATATTATCTTTTTTACCCTTAACCGTCACACCGTCAGTATTAGCTGATATTATCTCACAACCTTGTAAACTTAAAGTCTCTATTAACATTAACAAGGATAATTGACCTGTAATGGTAGTATGTAATAATAAGTTAGGGGAATATAAAGCACTATATCTAGATCCAAATTTTCCGAAACTTCCATTGAGAATAATTTTATAAGTATCTGCTCTTATCTTATCATTATTTTTTTTAGCTCTAATTCTTTCATTATAGAAAGTTCGATAGAGAGTAAGAAAATTTATTCCTAATTTCTCAGGATAATATCCATTATTCAATATAATAGATGGGTAATAACTTACTACGTCAACATCAAGTAAAAATTCATCTTCATTAATTAAAGTCGCTACATGCTTTTCATTAGAATGAAGCCCACCTATGCCAAGTGAAAATGATACATTATTTATTGTAACTTTACTCTTAAGCTTTTTATCTTTAGTAAGAGCTCCTTTTTCATTACATCTAAATTCTACTTTTTGTAATATGCTGAAGAATTCTAAAAGTTCTTCAGTTATAAAACTAATATATGATGGAGGAATATAACTATATATTTTTTCTTGATTTATAACATTATCATAATGTTTAATAAGCAAAAGATTCTTAATAATAGATTCCGCTACTTGAGCATCTGATTTTGATCTTAATTCAAGATTATAAACCTTACCTATTTTCTCACGTAACTCTATTCTATCTTGAATTTCATCGTAAAGTTCAATGGTTATATTAATATCATTGAAACAATAATTTTTAATTACTTCATGCTCGTTACTATTAATGAGTTTATCGGGCTCATAGGGTAAATCTTGCAATATCTTACTATGCATTCTTGCCCCATACATCTTAAGGCTAATATGTATAGCAGGTGCTACTTCTATTAAATCTATATGATTCCAAAAGTAAGGAACTTTAATATTATATTCACGACATATTTCCCATGAGAATTTACCCGATGTTATTATTTGATCTGAAAATTCTTTTAATTGTTGCCGTGTAGCGCCACTTAACGCATAAGATATCATCGGAAGGTCATAGCTTTTAGAATTAAAACCTATAGTCAGATACTTACGCATTATATCTGTTATTTCATTGAAATTTAGAGAGGAACTATCTGTTATTTGATAAGAACGATTTTTACCGCTAGTAGATTTAAAGCATATTAAAAAATAATTACAATAACATTCAACATCTAAAAATACTTTCATGATTATATTTATTTCTTACAATGGCTGGGATGGAGGGACTCGAACCATCGACCTACGGTATCAAAAACCGTTGCTCTGCCAGCTGAGCTACATCCCAATGGGGATGTGAAGGGTAGCAGGATTCGTACTATATCCAAGGGTAAGTGTTTTATATAGTACGAATTTATTACCTTGAGCACCCCTCAAACTCCTCTATACTTTGATGGTAAAAACAAAGTATAGAGGGCAAACATCATTATCAATATAAAATAACATATAACGTACGTTCTAGCCGCTACATTAGGTTATATTGATAATTTAGTTATTCTTAAAATAAAGCGTTTTCTTCCTCAATAGGCTCAAATGCTCCGTCTATTTTCATTGGCTCATTACCAAATGAAACACCATCCTTTCTAAATTGAACGGCTTTTATATTAGCAGTCATACCTGTGCTTATCTCATTATAAAAATATAAAGTTATATAGGCACTAACATAACAACCAGCATAAAACATGTTATCATCTTCATGTACTGGGGTGATTCCATCTTTCCCAACAACAGGGAAACTGTTAATGGATTTAGCATTTAAAATATATTTGTTTTTATATTCTTCTTTGTCGCTATCATCCCCATCTTTAAAACAGATATCTTTTAATTTTTGTATAGATGTTTTATTTTCTGTTAAAAGATTCTCAATTGCTTTTTTTATTGTGTCTATTTCTTTTGCATGTTCAACTTTATCTAATATAAAACTTGCTTGATATTTAGGTTTAGCATCCGCTGGAGCTTTTGGATGAACTGTACGTCTAAATAATGATGGATAAGATAATCTAACATCGTTAAGTTTAATTGGATTAGAAGTTTTCAGAGACATTTTTCACTCTTTATCATAAATAATTGAATCGTTTATGATAAAAGATCATCCTCTACAGCATCAAATTCTAATTCTGTAAATTCTAAGGCTTTTCTTTTATCATTTCCCAGTACTAATACGGGCTTGCAATTGGAAACATAGACAAGGGATTCTAGAGTTTCTTTGTCTACTAATTTCTCTAATGCCGTTACCCCTATAAGAGATTTAATATATGCCTTTTCACCTAACAATTCAAACAATTTATTATCAATATTATCTCTTATTTTTCTTATATTCCTACCTGCCACAAGTTTATAACCCGGAAAAGGTAATCCCATAGATAATTTATCATAAACCCTACCCTTCACTGAATTTATGAAATTTGATATTACATTAGAATTATCAAGTACATATTTGGTTTGTTCATCATCTATATGGTTATTTTTAATATCCATAACTTCAGCAGCAAATTTATATAAAGCAGGACATGTAGAATTAGCTCTACACCATTTACAGGCATCTTCGCTTGGGATGCGAGGGGCATCATTCCTTAAAGCTTCCTCAGCCTTAGCTTTGAAATAGCCTTCGAAAAATGACATTTCTTTTATTGATAATGTCCATTTATCAAAATTATTAGTACGTGGTTGAACTATATGAACACTGATAGTATTAATATTGTCTTTATTTTCTAATTCACGGTACATCCCTATAGCATATAAAAGTAATTGTGTATTTTCGTACGCAGTTACATTATTCATACCGTATTTCAAATCAACGATATGTAATGTATTATTAGCCACAATAACAGCATCTGCAGTACCAAAACCACCAGGTACAATATGTGAAAAGTCTACACGTTTCTCTATATGTATTTCAGGATACCAAATATGTTCTGGGGAAATTTCCTTTATATAATCGACATATAATTGAATATTTTCGTCCATTTCTACGGAGATATCATACCCACTAATATCTTCCTTATTCAGTATAGCCGCAGCTATTTCATGGGCAAGTATACCTTCGTCTGCATATTTGTTCTTTACCTCAGGAAATGCTTCTTCGGCTTTAACACTTCCTGGGCATAAAATCCAGCGATGACTACCACTGGCACTTAATTTAGCGTGTTTTTGCATGATTTAGATATTCTCTATTTTCTGTTCGCATGTTGGACATATAGTATCCTCATTTATTGTTTCTTCTAAACTTTCTTCCATCTTATTTAGTGATCGCTTAAGAGTAGATAAATTACTTTCATTTACCATAATGTAATGACATAGATCATTTACTATATTTTTAATACAAATTTTGTCAATACACTTACCTTGTATTAAAAGTCTAAAATATTCTATAAATTCCATAAGATTGTCAATTTCTTTTGTTTGTCTTCTTATGATAATACTATTACTGATTATAGTTTCTTCTATTTTTTTTAAGATTAAAGGTATATTTTCTTTACAAGCAGTTAACTCATAATAAATTTTCTGTACTTTATCTTCCATATTAAAATTCCCTAGTTTTTAAATCATATAACTTAGCATCTAATTCGTCTACCCTATCTATTAGATCCATAATTAATTCTTTTAAATGGGTAGGATGTTCGATATGTTCTAATTTTTCTATAGCTTCTATTCTTTTAGTTAACTTTTTTATAAGTTCAATATTATCTTTTTCCATTTTATTTTTCTTTCGTGATCGTATTTATAAGTTGATTAATGATATTAAGTTCGGCAATACTTAGTTTTGTTATATTAACTAACTTAGGAAATTTCCCTGATGTTTTGTTAGCATCTATCGCTATATCTAAAGAAGTACATATATCTTGTATAAAATCAGTGATATTATATTGAAAATAATTACAAACCATTAATAAGCGTCCTAAGGAAATACGATTAAGTCCTGCTTCATATTTTATTAATTGTTGAACACTTACTTCTAATTCTAATGATAATTCTTTGGCAGTAAGACCTCTTTGACGCCTTAATAGTTTAAGAGTATTACCAACATGTTTAGCTACATGTTTACAGAACTCCTTAGACGATAATTCTTTTTTCATAACTTTGTAATCTCATTATTAAATTTTTCTAATTGAGCACTGTCTAAATCATAAATTAAATTAGCATTATAAGATCGGAGAATATTCTTTATAATACTTCTATTCTTTTCATCCTTACTTATTAAGCTCACTAATTTATTCTTAACCATTTCAATATCCAGTTTCTTTTCAGTTATTCCTTCATTAGATCTATACTCATCAAATTGTTCTGCTAACTTAGTATCTACAAATTCCTTTAATCTTAGAAAGCATTCATCCTTAGTCTCAGTAGGACATACTTCATCTTCAACTGAAACTATAAGTGTTAAATTTTCATAGTTTCCCAGATTCTTAGTTTGTCGTTTGCTATATTTTATTTTCATAAGTTCCTATTAAATATGTTCATTTTCCCCTAGTAATCTTCTATAAACAATAAGAAGATCCCAATTGTTAGGGTCATTTTTATTAGCATTAAAGGCTTCTATAAATGCTAATCTAGCTCTCTCTTTCCTTAAAGTGTTAGTCATGTCGTCCATAGTTTTATCATTATCTAAAAAGTTACCATTTATTATGTAGATTAACCCATAAGTTTATTAACCTACATAATAAATACATCAAAATTATGTAAAGTCAACTGTTAAATTATTGACTTTACATAATTTTGATTTAGAATGATTAAATTGTAAATAATTTAAAAGGTTTTATGACAAAAAAATTAGATTTAGTTAGATTTAGCGGTACACTTCCTGTAAAATTAGCAGATAAACTTAAATCCATAGCTTTGAAAGAAGGACGATCAATGAATGCTGTATTTAATATAGCTATGGATAAATATTGCGGAGATTATGAAAGAGAAACCCAATTGGATAAATAAGATAATAAATATCTTAGTAAGCATTGTGATAATAGTATTACTAGGATCTAATATCATACTCTTTTATTCCATATTTTGTACCCCTGCTAAAAATACTTATAATGAATCTGATCTTTATGATTTAGAGGCCCTGGAAATTCTTTACCCTGAAATAGATCTAAGTACTTACTCAACAAAATAATCCCCACAAATTGTATCTTTACCATATAGAGCACATGCACGATATGGTTTTTCCATGCTTATTTTTAATACGTTTACTAATGTATACTTATTTGTAATAATAACGTAAATTTATCTACCGCCTATCGCCGCTCATCTCCGCCTATCTTACCGCTCATCTTTTCCCAGTATTTATAAGGCCTCCGCTCATGCCGCCCATCTTTTTGCAAAACTTTACTCAGAAAAATATTTTTATTTTTATTATAAGTTAAAAGCTATAATAGATAGGATACATAGGTATATATTCATACTATTTACCCCTATATACCTATCTTTAATGAAATTTGAAAGATATTTGATTCAATCTTCAAAAACGCATGGGACTTTTGCAAAAAGATGGGCGGGATGAGCGGAGGTCAACGTTTATAAGGCTTAGGATGAGCGGAAGAGATGAGCGGAGATAGGCGGAGATGAGCGGAACCGCAGAACTATGCCAAAAGTAAATACATATTGACATTTATTTAAAATATGGTTATATTAAAGCTGGTTATTGCCAGCAATATACTTTTCTTCTTTATATTAGTTGCTTCATTCTGGTTTGTTGATCGCCTGGCAATAACCATATTGCTTACATCAACGAAAAGGTATCATCCCCTTTTCCTTCAAAAAATTATTGACTATTTCATGCTATA
>Ga0193722_1000008_pt1 | contig 55020 bp, 47 predicted proteins | sample H2m1metaG_FD_143044 | JGI IMG/M metagenome (GOLD analysis project Ga0193722, IMG submission 143044) | Soil microbial communities from a riparian zone of the East river system, Colorado, United States - H2m1 | ecosystem: Environmental > Terrestrial > Soil > Riparian zone | place: USA: East River...
CTGGAAACTTCGTCACCGGCGTGTGTCCAGATGTCGATGATCTTGTTGTAGCGTTCGCCGTCCGTGATAATGCCCTTGCGATATTGCTGCTCAACCTGTCGAATTTGCTTATAAGCATTCTCCAGCTCCGTCTCCTTCTCTTTTGGAATGATCATGTCCGAAATTCCAATTGAGATACCGGCTTTGGTGGCTTCGGCAAAGCCAAGCTCTTTCAGTTTGTCCAGCGTCGTAACGGTCTCTGCCGGTCCCGCGATTTGATAACAGCGCCAGATAATGTCGCTAAGTTGTTTCTTGCCCGCGGGTTTGTTGAAAAATCCAAGCTGTTTGGGCCAAATCTCGTTAAAAATAACAAGGCCTGCAGTGGTTTCGAAGGTTCTGGCTTCCGCGTTTCCGTAGATTGTTTGCTTACCGAAATCGGGGTTCTTAAGCCGGATCCGATCATGTGTGTGAACGCTTCTTTCTGCCATCGCAAATTCCACTTCCGTCGCGTCGGCGAACAATGGGAGGCGCTGGCCGTCCTTGCTCACACCGCGCGGGGTTTGGGTAAGGTAGTAACAGCCCAGCGTGATGTCTTGAGAAGGTGTGGTAATCGGCTTTCCGCTGGACGGCGAAAAAATGTTATTCGGCGCGAGCATCAGCATGCGAGCTTCCATCTGGGCTTCTACTGAGAGCGGCACATGCACGGCCATCTGGTCGCCGTCGAAGTCCGCATTATAAGCGGTGCAAACCAGCGGATGAATTCGAATGGCTTCGCCCTCGATCAATTGAGGTTCAAAAGCCTGGATGGACAATCGGTGCAGAGTAGGCGCACGATTGAGCAGCACCGGATGACCTTTGGTCACTTCATCGAGAATATCCCAGACCTCCGGCGTCTGACGCTCGATCATCTTTTTCGCGCTGCGCACGGTGTGCACGTAGCCGAGGTCTTTAAGCCGGCGAATGATAAATGGTTCGAAAAGCACAAGCGCCATCTTCTTCGGTAATCCGCATTGCTGCAGCTTCAGCTCCGGACCGATCACAATTACGGAACGGCCTGAGTAATCGACGCGTTTGCCAAGCAGATTTTGGCGGAAACGTCCACCCTTCCCCTTGAGCATGTCGCTCAGTGACTTGAGAGGCCGATTGCCAGCGCCAGTTACAGCACGGCCATGTCTGCCATTATCGAACAATGCATCCACCGCCTCCTGCAACATTCGCTTTTCATTGCGAATGATGACGTCCGGCGTCTTGAGCATGAGCAGGTTTTTTAACCGGTTGTTACGGTTAATAACCCTACGATAAAGATCGTTCAGATCCGACGTGGCGAAACGTCCACCTTCGAGCGGAACCAGAGGTCGTAAATCCGGTGGAATAACCGGCAATACATCCAGAATCATCCATTCGGGACGCGCATGCGAATTTTGGAAGCCTTGGATGAGCTTGAGACGCTTCGCCAGTTTCTTGCGAATCTGTTTGCTCTTGGTCGCGCCCATCGCTTTCTCAAGCTCCTTGTTGAGCTTGTTGAGATCGATCTCGGCCAGAAGCTTTCTAATTGCGTCCGCACCCATCCCGGCAACGAAATCCTCCCCGTACTGCTCCTGCGCCTCGCGGTATTCGACTTCGTTCAGCAGCTGTGTCTTCTGTAATGGCGTCTTGCCCGGATCGATGACGATATAATCCTCATAATAAATGACGCGCTCGAGTTGGCGTGCGCTCATGTCCAGCATGAGCCCGATGCGCGAGGGCATACATTTGTAAAACCAGATGTGCGAAACCGGCACAGCTAATTCGATGTGGCCCATGCGTTCGCGACGGACGCGAGCCAGCGTAACTTCCACGCCGCAACGGTCGCAGATGACGCCCTTATGTTTAATACGCTTGTATTTTCCGCATGAGCATTCCCAATCGCGCGTGGGACCAAAAATGCGTTCACAGAAAAGGCCGCCTTTCTCCGGTTTAAAGGTCCGGTAATTGATTGTCTCGGGATTTTTGACTTCTCCTTTGCTCCACGAGCGCATCGTGTCACTCGACGCGACGCCAATCGCGACTTGATCAAAACCCACGGGGCGTTCTTCGCCCACTAACTCACGCCAGGAATGTTCGTTCATGTTTTTTCCAAATAATTTACAATTTAAAAATTATGCGACGCTCTCCAGAAACGTAGGCGCCTGGCCGCCGACCTTGACGTCGAGGCCCAGGCTCTGCATTTCCTTGATCAGAACGTTGAAAGACTCAGGTGTACCCGCTTCTAGCGAGTTATCGCCCTTCACAATCGACTCATAAATCCGGGTCCGCCCTTGCACGTCATCGGATTTAACAGTGAGCAGTTCCTGTAAAGTATAGGCAGCTCCGTACGCTTCGAGAGCCCACACTTCCATTTCGCCAAAACGCTGGCCACCATATTGCGCCTTACCGCCGAGCGGTTGTTGAGTGACGAGCGAATACGGTCCAACTGCACGAGCGTGAATCTTGTCAGCCACCAGGTGTCCCAGCTTCATCATATAGATGTAGCCGACCACCACTTCCTGATCGAAAGGATCGCCGGTGCGTCCGTCGAAAAGCTTTGCTTTGCCGCTTTCCTGTACCCAGGTGAATCCCTCCTTCTTTCGGGCGTCATGCAAATATTCGCGAATCTGTTTTTCTTTAATTCCGTCGAACACCGGAGTCGCCACTTTGAATCCCAGTGCCTTCGCAGCAACGCCCAGGTGCGTCTCCAAAACTTGCCCCACATTCATACGGCTGGGCACACCTAATGGATTGAGCACAATTTCCACCGGCGTCCCGTCTGCAAGAAAAGGCATGTCTTCTTCAGGCACGATGCGGGCGACAACCCCTTTATTTCCGTGGCGACCGGCCATCTTATCGCCCACGCTCAGTTTGCGCTTGCTTGCGATGTAAACCTTGACCTGCTTGATGATTCCCGGGTCGATATCGTCACCGCTTTCCACGCGGTCCATGGCGCGATCGCGTTCGAGTTCGAGCTCCGCGAATTTATGCTCGTAAGCGCCAATGATTTCGCGGATCTTATTGCGAATCGGGCTCGGATCTATCTCGACGTGATCATGTGCCGTAGCCAGCTTTCGCAAAAGCGTTTTGGTGATCTTGCGATTGGCTGGAATGATGATTTCACCGTTCTTGGCGTTTACGACATCCAGCGGAACTTTTTCGCCGAGCAAAACGTTTGAAAGCGAATCCGTCAATTGCTCGACTAGCCCGTCTTTCTTGCGCTTATGTTCTTCGCTGATGGTTTTAAGTTGTCGTCTGGTTTCCGCCGGGGTCAGTTTTTCGCGCGAAACCTCGCGACGGGATGAGACCTTTACATCCATCACAATTCCGTAGGTCCCCGAGGGAACGGTAAGCGACGTGTCCTTTACGTCCGCTGCTTTCTCGCCAAAAATTGCACGCAACAGGCGTTCTTCCGGCGCCAGTTCGGTTTCACTCTTTGGCGTAATCTTGCCAACCAGAATGTCGCCCGGCTTCACTTCCGCTCCCACACGAACGACCCCATCAGGCCCCAGATTGCGGAGAGCCTCTTCGCTGACGTTGGGAATGTCGCGCGTAATTTCTTCCGGTCCGAGCTTCGTGTCTCGCGCGCCGATCTCGAATTCATCGATGTGGATCGAGGTATAGACGTCCTCCTTGACCACTTTCTCCGAGATCATGATGGCATCTTCAAAGTTGTATCCGTTCCAAGGCATAAACGCGACGAGCACATTGCGTCCCAGAGCCAGCTCACCGTGCTCGGTGTTTGGACCGTCGGCGATGACTTGACCGCGTTTCACGTGCTGCCCTTTGCGCACAATCGGTTTCTGGTTCACACACGTGCCGGCATTTGACCGCATGAATTTGCGGAGCTCATAAACATGAATCCCAGCCTCCGGATCGTTCTTCAGTTTCTTCTTGGTCTCGGGAAGATGACCATCTTTCGTGACGATGATTTGATCTGCCGTAACCGAAGCGACCTTGCCGCTCTCGGTTGCCAGGACAACCGCGTGAGAATCTCGCGCCACTTTCTCTTCCAAGCCCGTGCCCACGAGCGGCGCCTCGGAAACAACGAGAGGAACGCCCTGACGTTGCATGTTTGAGCCCATCAAAGCCCGGTTTGCGTCATCGTGTTCGAGGAACGGAATAAGACCCGCCGCCACCGACACAAGCTGTTTCGGCGAGACGTCCATGTAATTCACCTTGGAAGGATCGACTTCAAGAAAGTCGCCGCGGTAGCGCACGGATACTTTCTCTCCCGTGAAATGTCCCCGTCCGTCGACAGGCGCATTGGCCTGCGCAACGAGAAAATTCTCTTCGCGATCAGCAGTGAGATATTCGATTTCATCCATCACCCGGCCCTTTTCCACTTTGCGATAGGGCGTTTCGATAAAGCCGAACTCATTGATGCGCGCGAAAGTGCTCATCGAGCTAATAAGGCCGATGTTCGGACCTTCCGGCGTCTCAATCGGACAAATGCGCCCGTAATGAGATGGGTGAACGTCACGCACTTCGAAGCCGGCACGCTCACGGCTGAGACCACCAGGGCCAAGAGCCGACAAACGGCGCTTATGCGTTAACTCTGCAAGTGGATTCGTTTGATCCATGAACTGCGAGAGCTGTGACCGCCCAAAGAAATCGCGAATCACCGCACTGAGCGCTTTTGGATTGATCAGCTTCTGGGGCGTCATGCCGTCCACATTGATGTCGAACAGAGTCATGCGCTCCTTGACCAGGCGCTCCGTGCGGGCAAGGCCGACACGGCACTGGTTCGCCAATAATTCACCAACAGTGCGCACACGACGGCTGCCCAGATGATCGATATCATCGAGAGTGCCTTCGCCCCGCCGCAGATTGATCAGGTATTTGATTGCAGCGATAAAATCTTTGTCCGTTAGAATCCGCTCGGTAGAATCAACGTTGATTCCGAGCTTTTGATTGATCTTGTAACGGCCGACACGCCCGAGGTCGTACTTCTTCGGGTCAAAGAAGAGCCTTTTTAGCAAAGCGCGCGCATTGGCCACGGTCGGCGGATCGCCAGGGCGAAGACGCCGGTAAATGTCTTTGAGTGCCTCTTCCTGGTCGTGCGCCGGGTCTTTTCGAAGCGCCTTAACGATGGTGTCATCGTTCGAGATGTCGATCACTTTCACATCGTGAATTTTTAGCGCCATGATCTGGCGGACAGTCGCCAGAGTAAGGGGTTCGAAAGCGCGGGCGACCGTCACCTCGCCGTCGCGGATCTCCGCAGTCAGTACTTTGGTGGCTAGCTTCTCTTCGTCGAGTTTGTCGCTCAGCTTCAGGGTCTCGATATTGTAAAAAAGTTTGATGACGTCTTCGTCGGATCCGTAGCCAAGGGCGCGAAGGAATGTAGTGGCAAGAAACTTCCGCCGTCGTTTGCGGCGATCGAGATAAATGTAAAGTAGGTCAGCAGTATCAAATTGGACCTCAATCCATGATCCCCGATCTGGAATGATCCGGAAGCTATAGAGGACTTTCCCGTTTACGTGGATGGTAGATTCAAAGGCGATCCCCGGAGAGCGGTGCAATTGACTTACTACGACGCGCTCTGCGCCATTGATGACGAAGGTCCCCTGCGGAGTCATCAACGGGATTTCGCCCATATAAACTTTCTCTTCTTTTGTGCCTTTTTCTTCGCGCAATTGGAACGTGACATGCAACGGCGCGCTGTAAGTCTGTCCTTCCCGCTGTGCCTCCAAAGCGCTTAATTTGGGGTCGCCAATCTCATAGTGGCTGAAATCGAGCACTGCTTTTTCGTCATAGCTCTCGATTGGAAAGACCTCCTTGAAAACAGCTTGGAGTCCCTGATTTTTTCGCTTGGAAAAAGAGAGGTCTTTTTGAAGGAAATCAACGTACGAGTTCGCCTGAACTTCAATTAGATTCGGCGGTTCGATCCCTTCCTTGATGCTTCCAAAGTAAATACGTTCCGACATAAATCACTAGCCAAGAATTAGCCTCGCAACGTCCACCCCTGGTGGACGAAACGGGCAAGGTTTTACGGGCTCAGCAACGAGCGAAGAGCACAAAAATGCATCCAAAGCAGCGGCTTGTCAAATTCACCACCGTTTTGCGTGCCTTTTTTGTGCTTTGCCGTTGAACGCCGGGTTAAAAATAAGTTCTACCTGCCTCTAACCAGAATACAACACTAGTCTGAAATTTCCGCTCCGCAAGGAAAATCTGCGGTGGACGATCCATAAATCATCCGCCTCAATTACTGATCGTAACTAAATAATCCCGACCGCCCGACGTGGTCACGTTTATTTAATTTCAACCTTTGCACCGGCGGCCTCAATTTTTTTCTTGATCTCGTCCGCCTCTTCCTTTGTCACGCCTTCTTTGATTGTCTTGGGGGCGCCTTCCACAAGCGCCTTAGCTTCCGCAAGGCCAAGTCCCGGCACCGCACCGCGGACCTCCTTGATCACGGCAATCTTGTTCGAGCCCATCTCTTTCAAGATCACGTCAAAGGTAGTCTTCTCCTCCGCTGCTGGAGCCGCTCCGCCAGCCGCACCGGCTGCGGGACCAGCCGCCACTGCCACCGGCGCCGCTGCGCTTACACCCCACTTTTCTTCCAGTTGCTTGACCAATCCTGCAATCTCCAGCACCGACAGGCTGCTGAGTTGCTCCACTAATTTATCTGTCTCTGCCATTTCTTATTTCCTCCAATTGCCGATTCCGAAAGCCTTCGGAAAATTAAGGCCAGTGGCCACTGGCCCGGACAGTTTTTGTTCACTTCCCGTCCCGCCATTGCGAGCGGAAAAACTATTTTATGCCGTCGCTTGTGCGGACGCGCCCTCCTTTTCTGCCTTTGCCTTCAATAGCCGTGCCAACGCAGAGCCTGGTTCATTCAGCAAGCGCACCAAGCGTGTTGCCGGGGACAAGAGTAGGCCGAGCAATTGCGCCTGCAAAACTTCGCGCGCCGGCAGATCCGCCAACTTCTCCAATTCCGCGGCCGAAAGAACAGTCCGGTCGACAAAACCAATCTTCAGCGCTGCGATTTTGAATTCAGCCGCAAACGTCTTGAAAATTTTGGCCACGGGCGCCACATCGTTCTCACCTGTCACAACGGCTGTCTGACCAGTCAGGTTCTCGCCCGCATCAGGAAAACCAGAATCGGTCATGGCACGTTTGAGGAAATTATTCTTCACGACGTGCATCTCCGCGCCGGCTGGAGCCAGCCGGTTCCGCAGTTCACTAAAATCGATGACCTTCATGCGCTGGTAGTCAGTTACGAGCACGAAGGGAGAGCGTTTCAACTTCTCGGAAAGATCGGAAACGACGCTGGTTTTTTCTGGTCTCATTTTATTTATTGCGTCTTTAAGACTACACATTCAAATACGGCGCTGGATCGACGCGAACTCCGGGGGACATGGTCGCACTGATTGTCACCCCTTCAACGTACCGCCCTTTCGCTGAGGCGGGACGAGCTCGAACGACCGCCTCAATGACCGCGTTTCCGTTTTCAATCAAAGCATTTTCCTCAAACGAAAATTTCCCAACAGGCACCGCAACGTTGCCGTTTTTATCCAGTTTAAACTCCACGCGCCCTGCTTTCACTTCCTGCACAGCTTTGGCTGTGTCGTCAGTTACTGTCCCGGTGCGGGGATTCGGCATCAGTCCACGCGGCCCGAGTACCTTCCCCAATTTCCGGACTTCCGCCATCGCTGCCGGCGTCGCAATTGCGACGTCAAAATCTTGAAAACCTTCCTGACATTTCTGGATTAGATCTTTCATCCCAACAAACTCCGCGCCTGCTTCCCTAGCCGCCTGCGCCGCTTGGCCCTCAGCAAAAACCAGAACCCGGACTTTTTTGCCACTTCCATGCGGAAGCGGACAGGTCCCGCGAACCATCTGATCGGATTGCTTGGGATCAACACCAAGCCGGAATGAGACGGTCACGGTTTGATCAAACTTTGTCGGCGGAAATTTTTTCAAGGTCGAGACGGCCTCATGGAGACTGTAAGGCTTTACCCGATCTACCTGTTGCGCCGCTGCGCGATAACGTTTGCTTCGATTTCTTTGCATGTTGACTTGCAGTTCTATCGCCCCAGCCTCTTGAGAGAAACATGGGCTCCTGCCTAAAATATTAAGCCGCTAACCCAGCGGCGGGTGGGAAATTTAGCGGCGATCCCTACCTTGTCAAAATCAACTTCTTCTCGTGACCGTGCGGGCCTGCTAACCTACCGACGCCGCAACGTATGCAGTTTCTGACGAAAGGTGGATTGCGCTACGGACGCCGCGCTTTAGCCGCACTTTCGGCAAGGCCCTGCCGTGCCAAGGTCAGATTCGGATTGAGCACGAGCGCCTGTTCAAAAGCAGCAATGGCACGCTCGTGCTGACCGAATAAAGCAAGGTAGCGTCCGCGATTGATTAACATGTTCGCATAGGACGGCAGTACTTTAACGTTTACGGGATCACCTTTTCCGAATCGCAACGTCCCGTCCGCAAGGCCGCGGATTTGCAGATGCACATCAGGCGAATCATGAAAACCCTGACCGTCCGCGAGATTAAAGACAAGCCCTTGTGGAACCAGCTGATATTTTTGCGTCAGCCATCTGGTCAGCTCACCGTTAACTGAGTCTGAGGAGATCAAATCGTTTGTCATATAAACCGGCGCAACCCTGCTTTCATTCGTCACCATTGATTGAATCATCTCTAAAAATGCTGCACTGATTCTTTGAGTCAGCGCCGGACTCCTGGCAAAAGCCCCGGGATCGCGCTCCCATTCTTTGAGATTTTCGACAAATACGTCGATTTTTTCGCGCGATCGCTCGATCAAGGCGGGATAAGCGTGTTTTAGATAATCGAAATACCACGAGCGCCGTAGAAGATTGATGTCCACTACTTTTACGTCCGGTCGGAGATGCTCGATCTCCTGCGCATAAAACATGGGCGACACGACTTGCCAATCGAGCGTGAGCAGGAGCCCGTTGGGCGCGAACGCCTTGAGCAGATTGTCGACATAATCGTGGGCGATGAAGTATCGCCTGCGATTATTGAACGGCCAGTTCGCTGTTAGGGCGATCGTGGAAACAACCAGAACGGCAACTACCGCCACCAAAGATGGCTTCGCAACCGGTAAGGATTTGGAAACGGCGCTCCGGATCAACCACCGGATGCCGAGTCCTGCGGCAATCGCGATCGAAATGAATGTGGGCAGATAGTACGCATCTTTGTCTTCCGCGATTTCGTAGCTAAGGGCGTAAGCCAAATCGGCGATCACGATAGTCAGGAGAAACCAGAAGATCGTACGGTCTCGCTTGAAAGCGTCAGTCAAGCCCGCGAAAGCCAGAACGAGCGACAATGGAAGCCATGGAAAGCCGAATTCGCGCAATGCCATTCTGCAAAATTCAGCAAACTGCTCTCCCATTATCTCCGGTTTAAAGGAGAAATAGACCTGATACTGGCGTCCCGTCAGATGCCACCATATTTCCTGCAGCGAGCGCGGATGGCCCCAGTTAATGACAGGCGAGCGCGAAGCTGCAAGCGGCAGGTAAGCATAAACTGCGACGAGTGCGCCAATTGAAATCAAAGCGGCATAAACAAACCGTCTGCTGGTAAAGAATCTCACGCCCTGGGTTCGAAAAACAATAACTGCGACGGCAGGAAGCGTCAGCGCCACGGTGACATGATGAACCCCCAGGGCCAGGCCGAATATTAGCGCAGCCGAATAAAGGAAAGCGTCATGCCTCGTGACTTGGCCAGGATTCGACACCGTCGAAATATGCATCCTGTCTTCGACGATCCATCGCCGCCATCGAAGCATTAGAAAGCAGATAACGAGGATGAGCAGCGTATTTAGAGCATAGACCTCGGTGATCGTCGCATACGACCAAAGCGTGCGGGAAAACGCCAACAGCAAACCCGCTCCGAGCGCGGGCGCTGCCACCATAGGATGCGTAACACCCAATTCCTCGATTTTCTTGGTGCCTCTCTTTCGTCGCTTCGCCGCCGCCAGATATGACGCCGTAATGATCACCTCCGCCACGACTAACGCGAGCATTGCGCAAGTGAGCGCCGCGAAAAGCGCTGACGAAAAATTGATCCGTTGCGCGACGTTTCCCAAGGGCACAAGCGATGCGAGGTGGGCGAGAATGATCCATAACGGAACGCCGGGTGGATGCGCGATCCCAAGGCCGCGAGCAACTACGATTAACTCTCCGCTGTCGGTGAGGGTAACTGTCGGCGCGAGGGTCCAGCTATAAAGCAACAGCGCGACAAGAAATACGGTTCCGCCGCACAGTAACTGTACCGCAGCCAGAGAGGTTATTCGAGAATTCCTCGAATGGGCAGACTTTGATTTCGGCTCGGAAGTCGCCGTGCTTTGCTGAGTCGTACCTCTGAGACCTTGCGTGTCCTTTGAAAGTCCGCGCGCCATTGCCTATCGTCTCGCAAACTCGCTTTCCTGCAAATCAATCATCAAGGAAACAAACCTTCCTGGACGCCGAGGGACTCACTAGAAAAGCGGTAGGCGGGGTACTTAGACCTGCACCGTACCTGTAGAGTGAGCACCTGCATCGTAACCGCCAATGACATATAGCTTCCCATTTAGCCACCCAGGCGGGAGTTCCTGGCGGCTCTGAGGCAAGGGAGCTCGTGTTTCCCATATACCACTATTTTGAGTCCAGCCCGTAGTGGCGAATATTAGCCACAAGAGCACACCGAAAACGGGGAGCGGAGACTTGTGTCGCACCGTTGAGGATTCCATTACTTTCTACAAGAAACACGAGGCGAAGTTCCCAAACAATTTCAAACACCGAGAAGCGCCGACTCGGCAAACAAACGGATGGGCCCGCGCGAAGATATTTGTCCGTTGTTATCCAGCGGGGTTTCGCTTCAATGTTCGCATGACAAAATCATTTAACGCTGCCTGCGGCGTTTACTTGTGTCTTCTCTTTGCCATAACTCTTGAGACTGCCGGAACGCTGCAAGCGCAGACTCCCTCGCCCTCTCCGAGGCCGTCTCCATCTCAGGCCGATTACGAATTCCGCTGGGGCGTAAAGATTCCGATGCATGACAAGGTCGAGCTGAACGCAACATTATATTTGCCGAAAACGCCAGACGGCTCGTTGTCCAAGACGCCGGTCATCTTCACACTGACACCCTACATCTCTGATAGCTATCACGCGCGCGGCGCCTATTTTGCATCGCATGGCTACATATTCGCGCTCGTCGACGTTCGCGGACGCGGAAATTCTGGCGGCGAATTCGAGCCGTTTGTAAATGATCCTCGGGACGGGCACGACTTGGTCGAATGGTTTGCAAAACAACCATTTTGTGACGGTAAAGTTGCGATGTGGGGTGGTTCATATGCCGGATTTAATCAATGGGCAGCAGCGAAAGAATTGCCAACTCATCTCGCGACGATCGTCCCCGCTGCAGCTGCTCACCCCGGCCTCGATTATCCTTCGACTCAGAACGTCGGTCTAACCTACGACATGCAATGGTACACTTTCACCAGTGGCCGGACCGGGCAACAAAACCTTTTCGGTGATCAAAAATTTTGGCAAACGAAGTTCCTTGATGCCTACAAAAAACATGTCCCTTTCGAATCACTGGACTCCTTTGTCGGAAATCCCTCGGTTAATTTTCAACACGTCATCAAACACCCCACAGTCGATGCCTACTACGACGCGATGGTTCCAACACGCGAGCAGTTCCAAAAGATCACTCTCCCGGTCCTGACAATCACAGCGCAATACGATGGAGATGAGCTTGGCGCCCTTAGCTATTACCGAGATCATCTGGCAAATACGACTCCTGAGGCACGCGCAAAGCATTTTCTCGTCATCGGTCCCTGGGATCACGCGGGGACGCGTACACCTACGGATGAAGTCGCCGGAATAAAGTTCGGACCTGGAGCCGTTATCGATCTTAATGATCTGCATCGGCAATGGTACGACTGGACAATGAAAAGCGGTCCGCGTCCGGAATTTCTCAAGAACCAAGTCGCCTACTATCTGCTAGCAGCCGGCAACAGCGGCGCCAATGGCGAGTGGAAATACGGCGGAAATCTCGAAACATTGGTCGCAAACCCGAAAATTTTTTACCTCGATTCGAAAAACGGCGACGCGAATGGTATTTTTCGTTCTGGCTCGCTTATCGAGAAGCAGCCCAGTGAAGGATTAGACACATTCATCTATGACCCGCTGGATACCACGCGTGGCGAAAGAGTTGATGGGATCGAGCCGAAAGAGAAAACAGCAGGTATCGATCAAACGTATCCTTTGAGCATCGCCAAGGATGGTTTGGTGTACCACACGGAAGCGCTTCCTAATGAAATATCCTTCATCGGCTGCCCGGCAGTGACATTATGGGTATCGATCGACACCCCAGATGTTGATCTGTCCGCCCATCTGTATGAAATCCAGCCCGACGGCACCAGCCTCGTTCTCTGGAGCGACACTCGCCGCTTGCGTTATCGCGACTCACTGCGCGAGGCGAAACTGGTGAAACCGGGTGAAATAGTACGGTGCGACTTCAGTCCCGGATTATTCGCTGCTCGCCACCTAATGAAGGGGAGCCGCCTTCGCCTGGTCGTGTCCTCCCCAAACTCGATTCACTTCCAAAAGAATTACTGTTCTGGCGGCGTAGTCGCTGAAGAGACAGCAAAGGACGCGCGCACCTGCCACGTACAGGTGTATCATGACGCGACCCATCCCAGCACGATTCAACTTCCGCTGCGATGATCCGCTGCGTTCTTGGAATTTTGGTCCTCACAGTCACGTCTTTGCTGCTTGGAACAACGGCGCGAGGCGCTTCGGAAATCGTGATCGCAATCCGTTATCTGCAAGCGGAGGGAACAAGTCATTCCCACCTCTATCTGTATCGTGAAGATGGAAAACTGCTACGGCAACTAACGAATGATGACTCTGGACAGGACTCCGGTCCAATTTTTGCGCCTGATGGCAACATGATTGTCTTCACGCGCGAAAAATCCAGTAACGCTCGCGAGTTTTGGAGCGTTGACCCACTTGGGAAGGCATTGAAAATACTGGAGACTGCGCCTGATTGGTACATCTCAGCTAAAAGCTCGCCGTATTTCACAAACGCCGAGCCCGAAGAATCGGCATCTCCCAACCCGTCAGCATCTCCCGAGGAATCTGCCTCGCCCACCGTCACGCCAATACCCACTTACAAATCGCCTGATGATTCTGTGGAATTGTTCTTACGCGAAGATCCAACCGACGAAGATGATCAGATCGACGGGCCGGGTCATGGAAAACATTACCTTCTCCGCGATCTGAAGACCGGAGTGGAAACCGATTTCGAGAAGGTACCCGGATTTTACGGCGTCTACGGATTGCTTCACAACAATCAGGATAAGGATCAGCATTTTCTCTTCGAAGGGCCGCTACGACTGGCTTTTTTCGACTTACATCTGAACAGCACGGACGGTGACGCCGTTTTCGCCCTCGAGCTCACTGGCCCGCGTCTCGTCAGGTTGTCGCCCAATTGGGCTACTCCAATTCCGCTGCCCGGCGAAGCAGCGTTTCTCACATTTACAGAGAACCGTTATGTGCCCATCCCCGGCAGCAAGAAAACGGCGAATTGTACTTACATGGAACACTGGGACGAAAAACTGAACAAAATTCGCTACGCGCGCGAAAAATCCGCCGCGCGCTGTTACGGCGCGTCGATGTATCGGCAAGGCAAAAACCCCAGTGTTATTACGCTGCGGCGCACAACCGACTAACTCACGATGAAGAAACGTTGGGCGGTGGCTTTTCTTGTTACAGTGCTGTTAGTCCATGCTTCGGCTGCAACCGAAGCACTGGATAAATTGGCGAACGATTTCTGGGCGTGGCGTGCGAAGCGCGCGCCATTCACAGGCGATGATGTGAATCGTCTCGAGCGACCCGGCGGGACTCGCGACTGGTCGCGCGCCAGCATAGAGAACCAACGAAAGGAGCTTGCCGAATTTGAGGCACGCTGGAAGAAGCTAGACCCGTCACAATGGGCGATTCCAGAGCAGGTAGACTACCGTCTGATTGGTTCCGCTTTGGCCCGAGTGCGCTGGGAATTGGACATTAATCCGAGCTGGAAACGCGACCCAAATTTCTATATCGCTCAAACGCTGACGGCAGTAGTTGAAGCGCTCACTGTGCCGGGGCCGTATGACGCAGCGCGCAGCCGGGAAATTTTAGCGCGAATCGAAAACATTCCGTCGATTCTGCAACAAGGCGCTGAGAATCTCGATAAACCGCCGGCGCCATTCGCCTTTGTCGCGATTCAAGCCCTGGAAAATATTCGGCCGCGTCTGCATCAAATGGCCAATTCATTGGCAAAATCCACAACTCTCAAAGAAGAAGAACTAAACAGCGCGACTGATCTTGCAGCGGACGCGCTGGAACGTTTTCGCGAAAAGCTCCGGGAAATGGTGCCGTCGCTAGCGAATGAGACCGCTCTTCGGCGCGACGCGTACGTATTTTTTCTCAACAACGTCGCGTTGATGCCGTATTCCCCTGAAGACCTTCTGTCGATGGGGAGACAGGAATGGAACCGCGCTGTCGCTTTCGAGACGTTCGAGAAAAATAGAAACCACGATGTGCCACCGCTTAAGACTGCCGACAACGTCGACAATTGGACCAAAGAAGCAGCGGAGAAGGAATTGCAGATCCGGAAATTTCTCGAGGAGCGCAGCATTCTTGCCGTCCCGAGTTGGGTCCAGCATTACACGCTGCGTCCAATGCCAGAGTATTTGCGTGCATTGCAAGGCTTCGGCGAGATGGACGATTTCACGTCACCATCGCGCTTGAAGGAAAATTGTATCCGTTATGTAACCGAACCTTCAGGGAAGCTCGCTTACTTCTGGCAGGCGACAGCAGAAGACCCGCAACCAATTACAGTTCACGAAGGAATTCCCGGGCATTATTTTCAGCTTTGTCTTTCCTGGAAACACGACGACCCGATCCGGCGGCATTACTACGACTCCGGCGCGAATGAAGGGATCGGCTTTTACGCCGAGGAAATGATGTTGCAATCCGGCTTGTTCGATGACAGCCCGCATACACGCGAGATTATTTACAATTTCATGCGGCTCCGCGCATTGCGCGTGGAAGTGGACGTGAAACTTGCGCTCGGCGAATTCACCCTCGATCAAGCTGCAAAGTATCTCCAACAGAAAGTTCCGATGGACGAACAGACCGCGCGCCAGGAAGCAATCGCGTTTTCGACTGGGCCTGGTCAGGCGATCACCTATCAGATCGGCAAATTACAGATCATCCAATTTCTTGCCAACGCGCGAATGCAACAGGGCGACAAGTTCAACCTCCGCACGTTCCACGATTTCGTCTGGAAAAACGGAAATGTACCAATTGCGTTGCAGCAGTGGGAATATTTGGGCGGAAGATAGGATGCCAGCCGCGTCAGGCAAGCTGCCTGACTTCCAATCCTAATCGACGATTTCCAGTCCCATTTGGCGGGCCGTGCCGGCAATGATTCGGAAAGCAGCTTCGTCGTTGCGCGCGTTCAGATCTTTGCGCTTGGTGTTCACAATGTCCATCACCTGTTTGCGCGTGACCTTGCCGACCTTGGTTTTGTTAGGCTCTTTAGAACCGGCGGCGATGTTGGCGGCCTTCTTTAACAGAACCGCCGCAGGCGGACTTTTTGTGATGAATGTGAAGGATTTGTCTTTGTAAACCGTGATCACGACCGGAAGAATGTCGCCAGCTTGCTTCTGCGTCGTTGAGTTAAATTCCTTGCAAAACGCCATGATGTTGACGCCGCGTGGACCAAGCGCCGTTCCAACCGGCGGCGCCGGGTTTGCCTGTCCGGCAGGAATCTGAAGTTTAATCTCAGCTACTTTTTCTTTTGCCATTGTGGTTCGTTAAAGCGTTGAATGGTTGAATCGTCAAAGCGGAAAACTAACCGCGTTCTACCTGCCAGTATTCCAATTCCACGGGCGTAGCGCGGCCGAAAATGGTGACTGAGACGCGTAGTTTGCCGCGTTCCGGATCGATTTCTTCAACGATTCCAGTCTGGTTCTGGAACGGGCCGTCGGCAACTTTCACCGATTCGCCGACTTCGAAGCTGACCTTCGGTTTCACCTTTTCTTCCCGCTCTTTCATTTGCGCGAGCATGCTGTCCACCTCCGACTGCCGCATCGGAATCGGTTTGTCTTTAGTGCCAGCAAACCCAATCACGCCGGGTGTGTCGCGAATGAAATACCATGTGCGCCCGACCAGCTGATTATTTTCGTCGAGCAGGTGCATGTTAGCGATCAGATAGCCCGGGAAAAACTTCCGCGTGGTCTCGCTCTTCTTCCCTTTCTTGATTTCCGAGACGCGCTCTGTCGGGACAAGCACGTCGTAAATTAGATCGCCCATCTCTTCGGTTTTAACGCGCTTCAAGATATTGTCGCGCACCTTGTTTTCTTGTCCGGAAAGCACGTGCACGACGTACCACTGATCTTTGCCTGCGAGTGTCTGTGCCATAAATCAGTGAAACCGGGTAAAAAAATGCACAAAATTCACAAGAACCAGATCGAAAAGGGCGACGTATCCGCCAAGCAACAACATCGCGATAACCACCACCACGGTCGAGTCACTCAGTTCCTTGTAGCGGCGGAACCCTTTCTCTTTCGGATCCCACGGCCACGAACATTTCTGAAGCTCGACCTTAACTTCGCTGAAGAAGGTTTTGATTTTGGTAATCATCCTGATTTAGATCGTGATTCGTTAAAACGTTAAAGCGGTCGATTACAATGCAATTTCATTTCTTCCTGTTTAACGCTTCGACGATTCAACTCTTTAACGCGGCGTTAGCCACACGCCAGGAGGGACTCGAACCCCCAACCGACGGTTTTGGAGACCGCTACTCTACCAATTGAGCTACTGGCGTAAGTTTACTCTTCCTGTTCCGCTCCCTATTAATCTCCTCTTCTTTCCACATCCACAAGTGAGCAGAATTAGAGAAAGAGTGTTAATCCAGAATGTCACTCACCCGACCGGCGCCGACAGTCTTGCCGCCTTCGCGAATGGCGAAGCGGATCGTCTTTTCCATTGCTATTGGCGTGATCAACTCGACTTCGATTGAGATGTTGTCGCCGGGCATGACCATTTCTACGCCTTCAGGCAATTTAACGGTGCCAGTTACGTCAGTTGTACGGAAGTAAAACTGTGGCCGGTAATTGGTGAAGAACGGAGTATGACGTCCGCCTTCCTCTTTGCTCAGCACATAGACTTCCGCCTTAAATTTCTTATGCGGAGTGATCGAACCGGGCTTCGAAATCACCTGGCCACGCTCGACTTCTTCTTTCTTTAAGCCGCGCAACAAAACGCCGACGTTATCACCGGCACGCGCTTCATCGAGAAGTTTGCGGAACATTTCAATGTCGGTTGCAACCGTCTTCGCGGTAGGACGAATGCCGACCAGCTCGACTTCTCCCATTTTCTTGAGAACACCGCGCTCGACACGACCTGTCGCGACGGTGCCGCGGCCTTCAATGTTGAACACGTCCTCAATCGGCATCAGGAAGGGCTGATCCACTGGCCGCTCCGGAACCGGGATGTAATCGTCAATGGCCTCGACGAGTGCGAGAACCTGTTTCTCGGCGTCAGCGTCGCCATTAAGCGCCTTGAGCGCGCTGCCTTTAACAATGGGGATTTTGTCTCCCGGAAATTCGTACTGCGTGAGCAGATCTCGCACTTCCATCTCGACGAGATCGAGAAGTTCGGGATCGTCGACCATGTCGACCTTGTTCAGAAACACGACAATCGAGGGGACACCCACTTGGCGCGCCAGCAGGATATGTTCACGCGTTTGAGGCATCGGTCCATCGGCGGCGGAGACGACCAAAATCGCACCGTCCATTTGCGCCGCACCAGTGATCATGTTCTTAACGTAGTCGGCGTGGCCCGGGCAATCCACGTGGGCATAATGCCGTTTGTCGCTCGAATACTCTACGTGTGCAGTGTTGATCGTAATGCCGCGCTCTTTTTCTTCGGGCGCGTTGTCGATTGATTCGTATGCGCGCACTTCGGCCATGCCCTTCTTGGCCAGCGCTGCCGTAATTGCTGCCGTGAGAGTTGTCTTGCCGTGGTCAACGTGACCGATCGTGCCGACGTTCACGTGCGGCTTGTCGCGTTTAAATGCTTCCTTAGCCATTTCAATTCTCCTGTTTAACTAAACTCTTTATTTTTTTAATTATCCGCTGCCGGTCCTGAGCTTATCTGGAGCCCATGACCGGGATTGAACCGGTGACCTCGTCCTTACCAAGGACGTGCTCTACCAACTGAGCTACATGGGCTGCTCGTCGCCAGCCCAGCGCCTCTGCGGCAACCCGAGCGGCAAACCGGTTTGCCTTCTGCCAGAGATTCAAAAGTCCCAAAGCCGCGTCAAATTTGCAATTTGAACGACCATGGGACCGCCTCGTTCCAGCAAAAAGCGTCCGCAAGCTAACCGCGCGCACCGTCGTGTCAAAGAAATTTCTCGACATCTCTTGCCTCTCACGGAGGCCGTACATTGACCGCTCTCGCGCACATGTTTGGAGCTGAGGAAATCAAGTCCGCTCAGGACAGCTGACACTTAAAGCGCTGCGAAACCTAGCGGATTCTGCTGCTTGTCTCTTCTGTTTTTCCTCGCGTCACGATTCGCAGGATGACTGCAATGACTATGAACGCCAAGATGGCAAGGCCCACGTTCAGCGGCGTGATCAAGCCCGGTCCCCGCGTTGGGGTCGGAGTAGCCGAAGGGGGAGGCGGAGCGTTTTTCGCCTGCAGCATTCCCTGCACATATTGCAAACGCTGAATGGTGTCATAGTCGTCGGGTTTTATCTTTAACGCTGCCTGGTAATCGGCGATGGCGTTCTCATACTGCTGCAAGGAAGTGTAGGTCGCGCCTCGCTTTACCAAGTGCTCGGCATCGTTCGGGTCTTTTTGGATCAACACTGTGTAGTCGGCCAAGGCAGCATCGTAGTTTTTCAAGTTTCGATTTGCCCAGGCGCGCCGGTCATAATTTTGCGCATCATCCGGCTGTTTCTGCATTGCGGTGGTGAAGTCCGCGACCGCTTTGTCCCATTGGTTAAGACCGATCTCAGCAAAACCGCGAAACTTGTAGGCGAACGCGTCGTCGGGTTTGAGTTCGATTGCCTTGTCAAAATCTGGCAATGCGGCATCGAACTGATTTTGCATGACAGCAGTCATTCCGCGCTCCCGATAGGCCACTTCATCCTTTGGAGCGACTTCGATTGCCTTCGAAAAATCGGCGTAAGCGTCGGGGAGTCGGGGAGGGTTGCTGGCACGATACGCAGTACCACGATTCGTGTAGCCACGTGGATCTTTCGGATTCGCTTCAATCGCTTTGGTAAATTCGGCTGCGGCGCCGTCGAAATTCTTTTGTTGAGCGAGTTCGATCCCACGCTGCATATGGCTTGCGCCGCCCCCTGCCGGTTTCTGAGGTTTCCCCAGGCAAACGTGACTGACTGCAAAACAGAAAAGTGACGCGGTTGCGATGATAATTGTTTGCTTGTTCAAGATATTCATTCTCCTTTCAGCCCAACTGTTGAGCGATTTATGCTTGTAGGCGAGCAAATTAACGCGCCGAACGCCTAAATGAACCAAACAAATTCGTTGACGGAGTCTGTCGATCGACACCGTCGCACCAGTCTGTCGGAAGGCTACGCTGCAGTCTTTGCCACGGTCCTTATTTGGTCCACGCCATCACTGTTCATGTATTATTTGAATCGCTATTACGATCCGTGGGCACAAAATTTTTATCGTTATTTTGTCGCATGTCTTGCCATTGCACCGCTCTTGATTCAGCGGGCTCGTCGCGGTGCCCCACTATTCGACTGGCGGGCTGTAACGATGTGTCTCGTCCCATGTCTTCCCAACGTAGTTCATCAAGTCACGCAGGTCATCGCTCTGTTTTACATGGGTCCCGGCGTTTACACGATTTTCACCCGGGCATCCGTGATCTTCACCGCATTACTCGCACTCGCGTTTTTTCCCGAGGAACGCCGGGTGATTCGTCAATGGCAGTTCCAAGTGGGAACGCTCCTCGGCCTAATTGGAGCCTTTGGCGTAATCTGGTTTCAACCAGGTCGAGAAACAGAGCATATGAAGCTCCCTGGGTTATTCATTGCCTTCACCGCCACATTTTGTTGGGCGCTCTACGGCGTCCTGATTAAACGGCCTTCCATCCAGCTGGGCCCAATTCGCAGCTTCGGGCTGGTCAGCTTGATTACCTCGATCTTGTTGCTTCCGCTTACATTCGCTTTCGGAAAAATTGGCGCGCCGCTTCACGCTGGAGCCCAGGCAAACTTGATTTTGATCGTTTCGGCCGTGACCTGTATCACGCTGGCTCATGTGCTGTACTACGTCGCCATTCGTGAAATCGGTGTCGCACTCGCGCAAACGCTTCAACTCCTGTGCCCGGCGCTCGCACTGGGTCTCTCAGCCTGGATTTACGGTGAACGACTGACTCACGCTCAGCTTTGGAGCGCCGCCATTTTACTCCTGGGCGCGTTTTTGGCCATGCGCGTAAAACCGATCGCGACCACTGCGACAGCGGAAAATATCTGAGCGCTGGACACCCTGCGCGGGAGTGCATTATCCAGTATTGAGATTAAGCATCCGTCGCCATTATCATTCTGTGAGTCTCAAAAAATATCTCCGAACCCGCCAGAAAGAGGTCGATCGCGCGCTGGATCGCTACTTGCCGAAAGCGAGTACGAAACCCGCTACGCTCCACAAGGCGATGCGATACAGTGTTTTTGCCGGCGGTAAACGATTGCGACCGATTCTGTGCCTCGCCGCAGCGGAAGCTTGTCGGGGCAACATCGATAACGCACTCCCCCTCGCCTGCGCCGTCGAATGCATCCACACCTATTCGCTGGTGCACGACGATCTTCCCAGCATGGATAATGACGATTTCCGCCGTGGCCGACCTACCTGCCATAAAGTTTTCGGCGAGGGCATCGCAGTGCTGGCTGGAGACGCACTGCTGACCATCGCATTTGAAATTGTGTCAACTGCCAAGCCCGCACCACGTTACGACATTTCAATTTTGCTGCGCGAGATCGCGGTCGCGGCTGGGAGCCAAAGACTGATCGCTGGTCAAGTGGCCGATCTCGAAGCAGAAGGCAGGAGAGTCAAACGCGATCAGCTGCGATTTATCCACGAGAACAAGACCGCAGCCATGTTGAAAAGTTCGGTCCGGCTGGGCGCAATGAGCGCCAACGCAGACGCACGGAAACTTTCCGCTATCACACGGTTCGGGGAGCGCCTTGGTCTCGCTTTCCAAGTCATCGACGATATCCTCGATGTAACCCAAACGTCGGAGATACTGGGCAAGAGCGCCGGCAAAGATGTCGCGGCAAAAAAAGCGACTTACCCTGCGGTAATTGGTCTGGAGAAATCACGCGCTGAAGCAAGGCGGCTCACGCGCCAGGCGCACGATGCTCTGTCTGTATTTCGCGGAGGCGATGCCGAAACGCTTCACGCGCTCGCAAACTACCTTCTCGAACGCGAGTATTGATTGGCAGGAACGGCTCGTAGAGCCATCCAACGCGTGCGCCTTACTTTGCCAACGCGAGGTTCGGATCGATCTCTTCAGTGACGTCAGATTGAAACCCACCCTGCAATCGCAATGACGCGGCAAAAGCGATCATGGCCGCATTGTCCGTGCACAACCAGGGTTCGGCATTTTTAAATTCAAATCCTTCGTGCGCACATGCTTCGCCCAATTGTTTTCGCAATTCCTGATTGCAACTAACCCCGCCGCTGACTGTCACAAGATCGAAACGATATTTCTGCGCTGCGGCAATCGTTTTGCGCACCAACACATCGATAATCGCCTGCTGGAAGGAAGCGCACAGATCAGCGAGAACATGATTATCCAATTTGTAGGGCGTCTGTGTTAGAGCCCGCTCTTGATCCGGTGTTTCGCAGAACCGCCCTACAATTTTAGGTAGCAAATAACGAACGGCCGTCTTCAATCCGCTGAAGCTAAAGTTTTCCGACTCGGGCATGCTGCGCGGCAAATCAAAGCGATTTGGATCTCCGCCTCGCGCGTGTTTTTCAATCTCCGGTCCGCCGGGATACCCGAGGCCCAGTATCTTGGCGACCTTATCGAATGCCTCGCCAGCGGCATCATCGACAGTTCGGCCGATTAATTTGTAATCATCCAGTCCTTGCACTCGAACCAACATGGTGTGCCCGCCGCTCGCGATAAGCGAAACATTCGGGCGGATTTGGTTTTCTTTTTCTACGCTTCCGAAAAAAGGCGAGAGCAAATGTCCTTCGAGATGATTGATGGCGAGGTAAGGTTTGCCAAAGCCGATGGCCAATCCTTTGGCAATCGATGCGCCGATCATGAGCGAGCTCGCCAGACCCGGTCCGCTGGTCGCGGCAAATGCATCCACCTCTGAAAAACCGATGTTCGATACACTCGAAGCCTGATTGAGCAGCCGCGGTGCGTAAACAAGGTGGTTCCGCGACGCGATCTCGGGCACGATTCCACCATATTTTTCATGCGCGGCGATTTGGGATGCGACTTCGCTAGCGAGCAAATCCGATCCTGAGCCGCTGTTCTTTCCGCGCACGATCGCGACGCCGGTTTCGTCGCATGAAGTTTCTAATGCCAATACGGTTTTCACGACCAATATAATACGCAGGTCATTCTGAGCGAAGCGGAGAACCTCACAAAGAGTGCTGGATCACACACGTTGGATTGCGTGATTCTCTCTTCCCGCGTGAGGTCCCTCACCGTCCGCGCGGTTCGGGACGACAGTGCTCTACTTCTTTGCGGCTTGGGCTTTTGGGGCGTTCTCCTGCGCGTAAATCATAACGCCCTTGAGTGCATCAATTGCTCGTAACATCTGCGGATCTCTGGCCTTGATAATGCTTTTCTCATCCTCGGGCTTCATATTTCCAGCATTGCGCAGAGCAGAAAGGGAACGCTCCTGGTCGGCGGTCAATGCAACACGAATATTCGGCGTCACGCCATTACCCTGAATGACCTGTTTACTCGGTGTGTAGTATTTCGCGGTCGTAAAACGCACTGCGGAGCCATCCGGCAACTGCATGACATTCTGCACGGAACCTTTTCCAAAAGTTGTTTCGCCGACAAGCACCGCTCGATGCAAATCCTTCAGTGCCCCGGCAACGATTTCTGCTCCGCTCGCGCTACCTTCGTTAATTAAGACCACCATCGGAAAGTTCGGGCGTTCCTTCTTCGCGCCGGAAGTAGAATAATCATGCTGTTGCGAAGCCACCCGGCCCTGCGTTGAAACGACTTTTGTATTGGGCGGCAGGAACTGCGCGCATACGTCGACCGCGCTATTTAGCAGTCCACCCGGATTGTTCCGCAAATCGAGAATGAGCGCCTGCATCCCTTCCTTCTGTAATTCATCGAGCGCTTTCGTCAGTTCGTCGGCGGTAGGCTCGTTGAACTGCACCAACCTGATATAACCGATCTTGAATGGGCCGGTGAACTCCGGGTCAAGCAGTCGCGCGCCCTTGACACTTTGGATTTTGATCTCAGCGCGTTGCAAAGTGTATTCCTTGATTTCCTTGGTCGAAGGTCGCAACAGTGTAAGCGTTAGTTTTGCTCCAGCAGGTCCGCGCAAAACATTGATGGCGTCCTGGAGATCCATTCTTTCCGTTGAAATGCCGTTGATTCGCAAGATCTGATCGCCAGAGAGGATTCCAGCCTTGGCCGCAGGCGTGTCCTCCATCGCCGCAATCACGGTTGGCAGCCCGTTTTTCATCGAAACTTCGATCCCAAGACCGTTAAAACGACTGCGGGTGTCGTCCTGCATATCGCGGAAATCGTCGGGATCCATGAACTGGCTATGTGGATCCAGCGAGGAAAGCATTCCCTTCATTGCCGCATTGATGAGATCGTGGTAGCTCGTCTTGTTATCATCCACGTAATCCTGACGAATCAATTCCAGCGCTTTTGCGAAAATTGAAATTTGCGCGTAGCCGTTATCCTCTTCACTCTTTGCCGGCTGCGCCTCCTGTGCGAAGGCAGCAGGAAAAACGCCGAACAAGAGACAAGCCAACAACGGCAAGATCATGAAGCGCCTCATACTTCTACCCCAGTTTGAAAAACAGGCTCACCATCGCTCACTGGAAATTTTTGGCAACACCCCACGCGAACCGTTGTCTTAATTCTGCGCCGCCAATGAAGCAAGCCTTTCGCGTTAAAGCCTTCTGGTTCATTCTTTTCCTCACCGCGCTCTCTCTTTTATCTAAAAATGTTCCGAGCCTCGCTGCGGAATCAGAAGACGGCGAGTATGAGGCGGTGGCCGAGGAATACATTAAAGGTTACCTGGGCGCTCATCCCCTGGAAGGGACCGCTCTCGGACTTCATGAGTACGACGGCAAAATCACTGACTACAGTCGCCTCGCTCTCGATGCGGAGCTTTCGCGCCTACGGCGCTTCGACGATCGGCTGGCCAAGTTCGACCCCGGTAAACTGAGCCCCCGGCAATCCATCGATCTGCGAATTCTTCAGGCCGCAGTAAAGAAAGACCTCTTTGAAATGCAGGACATGTCGGTCTTTGAACGGAATCCAATGATCTATGCACGCGCTGCCGACGTGAATGTTTATATCAAAAGGAATTTCGCACCGCTTGAGGATCGCGTTCGTAGCCTGGTCGCGATCGAATCGCAGATCCCAAATATTCTCATCGCGGCGAGGACCAACCTCAATGCGGTCGTTCCCAAACCGTACGTTGAGCTTGCCATTCAGATCGCGAAGGGTTCCGCAGATTTCCTGAAAAAAGATCTCGTTGCCGCTATCGGCAGCCTCAAAGACGAACAGCTTCGCGTCGCCTTTCATGAGGCCAACCGCAGAGGCGCAAATGCGCTCAACGATTATGCCGCGTGGCTGGAGCGGGAGAAACTTCCGAAAGCCTCCATGGATTTCGCGTTGGGTGAAGAAAAATTCGGGCGCTTCCTGGCGCAGACGCAACTCGTTGATCTTCCTCCGCAAAAAATCCTCGAGATCGGCCTGGAGCAATTAAAAGCCGAACAAGCAGCGTTTGCCGAAGCGGCAAAAAAGATCGATCCGAACAAGTCGCCAATCGAAGTTTTCAAGCAAATCCAAAGCGAACATCCCACGCCGCAAAATCTCATCGCGGACGTGGCCAAAGACCTGGACAAAATTCGCAAATACGTCTTGAGCCAGCATTTGGTGAGCATCCCATCTGAGATCCGAGCGAAGGTGAAAGAGACGCCGCAATACCTGCGCGCTACCTCTTTCGCGTCGATGGACACGCCAGGTCCGTTCGAGAAACGCGCCAACGAGGCGTATTACTACGTCACGCCTGCGGAGAACGATTGGCCGGAGAAACAAAAAGAGGAATGGCTCACCGCCTTTAATTACTACACCTCCGACGTCGTTTCGATTCACGAAGCTTACCCTGGTCATTATGTGCAGTTCCTGCACCTGAACACATCGCCGGCGAACAAAGTGGAAAAAATTTTCGGCAGCTACGCGTTCGTCGAAGGATGGGCTCATTACTGCGAAAAAATGATGCTCGACGAAGGCTACGGTAGTTCCACCAACTCTACTCCCAGCGAAGACGACGTGAAACGCGCGGCCAAATATCGCATGGCACAGGCCGACGAAGCGCTGCTTCGTCTATGCAGATTATGCGTGTCGATCAAGATGCACACGCAGAAGATGTCGCTCGACGAGGCAACGAAATTTTTTCGGGAAAACTGTTATTACGAGGAAAAGCCGGCGCGCCAGGAAGCAATGCGCGGCACCTTCGATCCCGGTTATCTGAATTATACCCTGGGCAAATTGCAGATTTTGAAATTGCGCGACGATTACAAAGCGCAGCAGGGCGACGATTTCTCATTGCAAAAATTCCACAACGAGCTCCTCAATCACGGCATGCCGCCGATTCGTCTACTCCGCGAAATCATGCTCAAAGACCAGAGCAAATGGGATCAAGTGCTGTAACCAAAAGTTAAAGGTTACAGGGTTGAAAACTTACAAGTTAAAGCCCTGCGCAACAGGTTCCGTTTTAACTCTTTAACCTTTACCAGGGTATTTCTTTACGATCACGTAGGAATTTTCCCGTGAGCTCTTGCGCGCATCAGTAGCGAGCCACACAATCGTGTCCGCGCCCTCCCCCACGGAGCGGGTAGCGCCTTGCCCGCCCATATCCGTGCGAACCCACCCGGGGCAAACTGAATTCACCGCGAACTTCGGCAATGCGGCGGCGAGCTGCGAGGTCACACCATTCAGCGCAGTTTTCGAAATGCAGTAGGCCGGCGACCAACCATCAGCGCCGCCGGTCAATTGACCGCCGCCACTGGAGACATTGATCACGCGCGGCGCTTTGCTTTTTCTAAGCAAGTGTACGAACGCGCGTGTCACGCGCAGAGCGCCGAGCGTATTTGTCTCAAGCGTCTTTCGCAATAGCTCGTCGCTGATCTCCAGAATTGCGTTGTCGCCATCAACAATGATTCCTGCGTTATTCACGAGCACGTCCAGATGATCGGCAGCTTTGGCAAACTCGCGCGCAGCAGTAGTGACACTCGCATTATCTGCAACGTCGATCTCCAGAAATGTCGCTTGCCCGCCTTTCCCCGCAATCTCAGCCGCCGCTTTGCGACCGGCGTCCCGGTTCCGAGCGCCGAGGAAAACTTGAAATCCCTTTCCCGCGAGCTGACGCGCCACCTCGTAGCCAATCCCTTTATTCGCACCCGTAACCAATGCGGTATTCATGTGTGGCGATGCGATATCGCTTTAATCGGCGAGGCCGTCGTCATTCTCGCCTGGCAACAGGTCCCTCAGCATTGGCTGCGGATTAGAAGGTAATTCCTCCACGTCCCGCAATTTTTTCGTAATAACGCGGGATCGAACATCGACATCCTCCATCTTGCGTGAGGCTTGATCGATTTTCTCTTTCACCGCCGATAATGCGTCACCGAATTTTCCGAACTCGGTTTTCACTGTCGCCAACAGATTCCAGACCTCGCTGGAGCGTTTTTGAATCGCGAGCGTGCGAAAACCCATTTGCAGACTGTTGAGCAATGCGGCTAGCGTAGTCGGTCCAACGAAAGACACCCGGCAATCGCGCTGCACGTTCTGAACCAGACCCACACGGCGAATCGCTTCCGCGTAAAGTCCTTCGCTTGGCAAAAACAAGAGCGCAAAGTCGGTCGTCTTTGGCGGATTAATATATTTCTCGCAAATATCTTTCGCGCAGCGCTTCAACTGCGTCTCCAGGATTTTCATCGCCGCTTCAACCGCTGTGGAATCGCCAATTTCCTGCGCCGCCGTCAAGCGCTCGTAGTGTTCCATCGGAAATTTCGCGTCAATCGGTAACCAGACCGGCGCGCCGTTCTCATCACCGGGCAACCTGATTGCAAACTCAACACGTTCATCAGTGTCATCGCGGGTCTTCATGTTTTTAGCAAACTGCTCGGGCGTCAGCATTTCTTCCAACAAGACGCCGAGCTGCCATTCGCTCCAGCCGCCGCGCGTTTTCACGTTCGTAAGCACGCGCTGCAAGCCACCTACGTCGCTGGCCAATTGCCGCATGGCGCCGAGCCCCTGATGCACCTGCTCAAGGCGATCGCTCACCAATTTGAACGATTCGCCGAGGCGTTTTTCCAGGGTGTCCTGCAATTTTTCATCAACAGTCGCTCGCATTTTGTCGATCTGCTTCGAGTTGTCCTCCTGCAATTGCTTCAAGCGCAGATCGACAATCGATCGCACGCCTTCGAGGGACTTCGTCAGCTCTTCACGCTGCGTTTTTGCAGCATTCGCACCTTCTTCGCGACTACGTACCATCTCTTCGCGAAGCGTCCGTTCGCTTCGCTCTTGCGCGCGTTCGATCAACTCGAGTTTTCCTGCAAGCGCCACATCGCCAGCGCTGCCGCGTCGTGCCAGCAGTAAGAAAATTGCAGCCAGCAAGCCGCCTCCAAGCACGCCGATGACGAGATAAGTGACGTTCATTCTCTGAGCTCTAATCCTTCCCTCCTATTACCAATCAAGAGATTCCTCGACTTCGCTGGAATGACAAGAGCGACTAGAACCGTAGGTGAACGCGCCATATACGGCAGGGGTAAGGCAAAGTTTTTCCGAATAATAGGCTAAATATTTCATCGGCCGGGATAGAGGACTAAAAACTTGACTTATACTTGACTAATTCTTGGAGCGTATCAGGTGGGCAACTTGACTAATAACTTGACTTATGCTTGACTAATCCTGTGAGTCACAAGCCGGTTTACAGCATAACACCAGTACTACTTACCGAGGTGGAGCAGATCGCCGCGTTGCGCGAACGCATCCTGGCCGCGGCAATCCAGGTTCCGTGGATTCCGGCTTTGCAGAAAGACACGCGCATTCGCAACGCGCATTCTTCAACGGCAATTGAGGGCAATCCGCTGACGTTGGAGCAGGTGCGCGCGATCGAAGAGGGCCGGGAGATTCCGGCGACAGCACGACATGCTCGCCGGGAAGTGGCAAATTATTTCGCTGGATTGCGCTTCGTGGAAAAGAACGCCCAAAGGAACGTCATCACGCACGCGGAGGTTTTGAAGTTGCACCGCATCATGGCTGGCGAAGTGATGGATCAGGGAATGGCCGGGCAGTACCGGACGATTCGCGTGCGCGTAGGTAGTTATGTGGCGCCGCCTCCGGAGCGAGTGCGCCTGATGATGTCAGACCTGCTTGAGTGGTGGAATAAAGACGCGCCAAAAATTTCTCCGATTCTGAGCTCAGCTATCGTGCACCACTGGTTTGAAACCATTCACCCGTTCGCCGACGGCAACGGAAGGGCCGGTCGCATGCTCAGTCTATGGGAGCTTTATCGGCGGGGTTTCGACAATCACCACATTTTTTCGATCGACGAATTTTATTGGGAAGATCGTCCAAGCTACTATTCCGCCTTGGAAAGAGTGCAGCAGCAAAACGGCGACCTAACGAACTGGATCGAATATAGCGCCGTCGGGTTGCGCCTGACGCTGGAGCGAGTCTGGAGCCGGATTCAGAAACTGACGGCACGATCAGGCAAGGCGAAGCTGGTGCTTCGTCCGAAGCAGGAACAACTGTTGCATCTTTTGCGCGAGCATAAAGCGCTGACTCCGCGTGAAATCTGGGATGGAATAGGCGTGTCGAAACAAGGCGCCCTCGATCTATTGCGACCACTGATCAAAGCCGGTTTGATTCGCCGGATCGGAACAAAGAAGACCGGTCGTTACGTGTTGAGATGAGGATTTCAACTCTCGCGCGAAGCTTTGGAAACTCGCAGGCGAGAGGCTTGCGCTGTTCTAGAATCGCACTTTCACGCCGCCATACGCAGCGCGGCCGAGGGCACGAAAACCGAATACTTCCGAGTACTGTTCGTTCGCTAAATTATCGATCCGGCCAAAGATGGATAGATGCGGGTTCACTTCATATTCCGCCGCAATGTTCACAAAGCTGTAATCTTCGATGTCGAAGTTCGGTCCGCCGAAGTTTATTTCCTCTCGCGCATTCACGAAGTTCGCTTCCACCGTCGTGCGCAGCCTTTTCCACCACAGATACGAAGCCGAAACGTAAACTACGTTCCGCGGTCGGCGCGGCAAACGCGAGCCTTTCGGTTGCGAAATGTCGGTGTCGTCGGTTTTTTCCGCTTCAAGATAAGTGTAGCTGGCAGTGAACAGAAGATTGGCAATCGGTTGGGCGCGCAATTCCGCTTCGAGTCCCTGCGTCTCGGCTGCTCCGAGGTTGAGCGTCTGAAAAAGTCCGTTGGATCCAATCGCGTTTGACAAGTCGTTGTGAAAATAGGTGAGGCCGACAGCAACGCGGTTCTCCCAAAGCTCTTGCCTGACTCCGACGTCGCAGCCAAAATCGTGCTCGGGTTTTAATCCGAAATTGTTCCCGAAAATCTTATCCTGACTGCTTGGCGGACTGAATCCGGTCGCCACACTGGAGTGCAAGATTGTATTTGTCCTGGCGATTTTGTAACTACCGGCGACGCGATACGTCCAGACACCGCCGAATTGATTGAAATGATCGAACCGCCCGCCTGCCACAAAGATTAAATTCTCGATTGGCGTCAGTGTCGCCTGCAAAAACCCAGCGATCTCTTCAGTATGATCGCTCACAAACGTTGGCTGCGGACCGAAAATTTGTAGAACGAATGGGCGCTCCTGTCCTGCGTTAACGCGGCTGTAGAAAAAACCAGAGGTGAGCGTGAGCCACGAGGTAAGTCGCAAATCGTTTTGATAATCGACTTGTGTCCGTTCAAAGAGCGCGCGTGTCGGCCCCACGAAACCATCCTCATTCGGATCGTTTATTTGTCGCTCGTGATCGTAACTGACAATCAATTTGTGGTCCCACCAGTCAGCTGGCTTCCAATCGATGTGAGGGCCAATTAACCAACGCTCCGTAAAAAAGTGATCAATGGGACGCGGATCGAAGATCGAGTTGGGATTTCCGGTGTCACTTACCGAATAAGTAAACAGGCTGCCGATCCGCAATTGTTCGTCAGGCGACCAGCCAACGTCAGTAATCGCAGCTGTGTTGCGATAATTATTGTTCGGGCGCGCATTGTCAGTATCGAGCCGGCTGGCGCCGACCGAGTAATCGAAGTCGCCAATTTTGCCGTCGCTCTGGCCCCATTCGCGGAAAGTGTCGTACGATCCGCCTTCGGCAGCGACCATGGCCCCTGGCGTTCCTGTGCCTTGTTTGGTAAAAATTTGAATAACGCCTGCAAGAGCGCGCGGTCCGTACAAGGTGCTCTGCGGTCCACGCACCACTTCGATCCGGTCGATATCGTCGGTGGTCAGATCTGCAAAATTGAACGCGCCTTGCAAGCCTTGATTGATCGGAATGCCATCAAGCAAGACCTGCGTGTGCTCGCTGCGCAATCCGCGCGTAAAAACTGACGTCAACTGGCCAGCTGTTCCGGTTTGAACAACGGAGAGCCCCGGTACTTCGCGAAGAGCATCGCTCACGCGTTCGATTTGTTTTTGCTCCAAATCTTCCGACGTGATTACGCTCGCGCTGGCGGGTGACAGATCGAGCGGAATGTCGAAACGCGTTGCAGTAACGACAACCGGTTCAGCTTCCATTTCGCTCGGCGAAGGAGTCGGCGATGGTTCCTGAGCGATGCAAATGCTCGGCACAAAAGCCAGCAATGCGAACGAGAGAAGGCGCGTCCTCCACGCCTTCCAAACATGAAAAAAACAAACTGGACGATTTTGCATAACAAGTTACCTCCAACTCAACTCCGAGAGTTGGACTTGTTAGGCCGCGATCGTTTCGTCGGTCATAAACCGCCGCTACAAGAGGCCGGATCGCCCAGCTCCCATTCTTCTTTTTGCGAAGAAGTTTTTTCGGTCTGCTCAGGATCGTTGATCCCGGTCGCCGCGAGTCCGAACCGGACTAACGGTTCCGATCGCGGCTACAGCCGAATGAGGTGGACCGGACAAATATTCTGGCTCCTGGCGTATGTTCCGACCCCTGTCGGAATCACCTTCTTCCCGCCTTCACCCCCTAAAGTTTTCGGGGATTGGCCCAATTGGGAAGTCGTATCCAGTTACAGCAGCGCAACTGCTCCCGATTCTCACGGGATTTCTTGCGCCGAATCCACTTTTTCAAGCTCGCAAAGAACTGGATTGAGAACTAGCGGCTTGCGCTCAGCCCTGCAAGAACTATTTAATCAACCCAGCAACAACCGTTACTTGTGCCATCAACTGCCTCTCGCTTTAACTTCATTGTCACCGGCGGCGCCGGTTTCATCGGCTCGAATCTCACACTGGCTCTGCAGGACAGATTCTCGGACGCGCGTATTACGGTGATTGACGATTTCCGCTCTGGTAATTTTAAGAATTTGACCGGTTACCGTGGCGATTTAATTGCGCAGAATCTGGCGACGCTCGACTGGCGGAAACAGTTTGGCGATGAAACGTTCGACACGATTTTTCATCTCGCGTCGATCACCGATACGACGAATCACGATCAGTTGGAGCAAGTGCACGACAACGTGGAAAGTTTTCGGCGAATCCTAAATTTTGCGCGCTCGACCAAAACGCGAATCGTCTTTGCTTCTTCTGCGGCGACATACGGCCCTGCGACTGAAGCCAGTGTGGAATCAAATGGCGCCACTCCGGCAAACGTTTACGCCTTTTCCAAAGTGATCATGGACAACATCGCGACACGAGCGGCCGCCGAGTCGCCTGATTGGATCATCGTTGGTTTGCGTTACTTCAACGTTTATGGACCGCGGGAAGCACACAAGGGCGTGCCCGCCAGCATGGTGTATCATCTGTCGCGTCAAATGAAGGCCCGTCAGCGGCCGCGCATTTTCAAGCACGGCGAGCAGAAACGCGATTTTGTTTACGTGAAGGACATCGTCGAAGGCAGCATTCGCGCACTCGATGCACAAGGCAGCGGAATTTACAATCTCGGCTCGGGCCAGGCGCGTTCGTTCAACGAGCTGGTCGACGTCCTAAACAAATGCCTTGGGACAAATTTTCAGCCGGACTACATCGACAATCCGCACGCACATTATCAAAATTTCACACAGGCCGACCTCACGAACGCGCGCAGCGCGCTTGGGTACGAGCCGCGGTTTCCGTTGGAAGAGGGCGTACGCGATTACATGCAGTGGTTGTATACGGGGTAGCGCACGCGTCTCGCGTTTTCGCACAGGTGGATCGGTTTCCCTGAAGGCGATGGCAAAGATCGCCGAAGGCCAAACTAACGCGCCGTTTTTACCTCCCCAGTCGTGAAATTTGGTGACAAGCCGCGTCGATTTGCCAACGCGTTGAGGACAACCCGTTCCACCCGACTGGCACAATGTGCGCTACCCGGATGCAGCCAAATCGCGAAACGATCTTTCCGACAATTGAAATTCGTGCCAATCGCTGTCGATTTTTGCACCGAGACGTTTGTAAAATTCGATGCCGCGGTCATTCCATTTTGCAACCCACCACTTAACCATCCCGCAGCCGGCCTCCACAGCTTCTTTCGCGACGGACTTCATTAAAAATTTGCCGACTCGTCTGCTGCGGTGTGGTCCGGCAACATAGAGCTCCTTGATGATCAGGTTCGGCTTTGCTCGATAAGTGAACGCCACGAAATAATAGACAAGAAATCCAACCAGTTCCCCGCCTTGTTCAGCAACAAGACAATGAAAATCGGGTGGCGGATGGCGGAACCCTTGTTTACGCAACACCTCTTCGGTAACAGCGAAGTCTGCCGCATATTTCTCAAATTCGGCCAGTTCGCGCATTAACGGCAGCAAGCTTGGAATATCGGATTCGACTGCTTTTCGAACTTTTACAGTTGTCATCGGGAACTTACGCAAACCGCGCCGCACGCGCGCGAGTCTTCGCACGGCGAGACGATCACAGCATCATCCTTCCCAAAAGAATTTTGTTGGGCGATGGATTTCGGCCGGCAGACTTTTGTGCACTGGGCAATTGAGGGCGGTCTGCTCCAGCACTTCACGGTGCGGCGAATCGGGCGGAAGCGGAATGTGAACTTCCGATGGGAGCGCAACGATCCGGCGCGGCGCGTCCTTGGACATTTCCTTTTGCATGGAGACACTCATTCCGCGCAGATCGACACCGAGTTCCTGTGCTTTGATTCCCATGGTCGTGCTCATGCACGTAGCCAGAGCCGTAGCGACGAGATCAGTCGGCGAAAACGCTTCCCCTTTGCCTTTGTTGTCGGTCGGCGCGTCAGTAGAAATCTTTGACTGCGACGGACCATGCTCAGCGTCGCAATGCAAACCCCCGGTGTAAGTGACGTCAACTTTGACCATGCTGAAGTATGTGCTGCGTCTTTTCTTTTGTCATGTCGAGCGAAGTCGAGACATCTTCCGATTGTTGAATACCCAGAGATTCCCCGACTTCGCTCTGAATGACAGCAAGCCTCACTGAGAAATGACAGGAGTTTCCTGAATTTTGTCCGCGTGTTTTGCGAATTGGTCCCGGAACGCTCGGGTGAGAACGGCATCGTGCAGGATGATCATGTCTGTATCGTGCTTTTTATGATCGTCATTTTGCCACCCTTCATTCCACCAGCAGAAACCGATCACGCCAGGCCATCGATTAGAGAAGAGGTCTTCGAGCGCTGCTCTTGCCCAGTCAGCTGCATTGACATGCCGGTTATGTAAATCACAACCGAACTCGGCAAGGATGATCGGCTTGCCAACCGCGATTTTCACGAGGCGCGGATAGGCCTCGTGCATTTTAAACGCCAAACTCTCCGTGCCATCGTGGGTCGCTGGCGTGGTTGGTCCATAGGCGCTGACAGCGACCCAGTCGCAATAGTCTCCACCTGGAAAATAATTCTCGAAACGATTCCAACCTTTCTCCGGCTCATCGAGCCAGTTGACGTGCCAAACCCACTGCAAATTATCGGCTTTCTCGGAACGCATCAGGTCGACAATATGCCGGTACGCTGCGACGTACTGTGCTGGGCCATCTCCGGCGCCGCCATTCCACTTGCCGTTCCAGCTGAACCACTCTCCGTTAGGCTCGGTCCCCCACTCGATCAAAATCGGTGAGCCAAACTCTTTGGCGCCGCGCGCCCATGCGCGAAGGTCGCTATCGAATTCGCCAGCGATGATTTTTTGGAGCGTGAACTTCACCTCGCGATGCCCTTGATCGACGTCCGAACGAAGCATCAATCGGACATATGGAATTTTTTGGAGACCACGGACCCAGCTGCACATCGCAGCTGGAAATTTCCGGGACTCGAACCAGTTGTTCGCGAAATAGACCCACGCGGTTTGTTTGCCAACGGTTTGCTCATACCTCGCGACATCGTTCGGCGTAACATCGTGCTCAGTTGGGTCGTGCTCGTCAGTTCCAACGCCGCCCCAATAAAGGCCGTGATAAAGCTTTCCCTCGGGCGGAACCGCAACACGAACGGCTTGTGCGTTCAACGTCGCGGCACAAGTCACAAGCAGCAGATAGCCTGCTTTCACCGCACAACTGTAAGGCACCCGCTTTGCCTGCCAAATTGGCAACCAGATCCCCTGCTTCATCCGAAACACGTACAAATGAAAAAGAAACTCACTGGAAAAGATCTAACGAAAGAGCCCCCGCGCAGTCCGCGCATCCGCGTTGGTGGCTATGCGATTCTTGGCCGCACGATCGATAAATGTCGCGCATTGGTGGCAGGAAATGTTGGCGAATATCACTTCGATTGTCCGCTGGATAACATGGTCTTTGGTTTCAAAGGCGTGAAAGGCGACGATTTCAAAGCGCAAATCGAACAGGGCGCAGGCGACCAGGAAATAGTCGAATGGCTCAACCAGGCGGGCGAAGAGAAAACTCCGGGGGAAATCAAACGCTGGGCTGATGAGGTCGAGGCAAGCAGCCTCTACAATCATCCGGAAAAGCAGGAGTTCTTCTGCGAAAAGGTCAGGAAACTCGGACTCAATCCGGAGAAAACGACCACGTTTGAGTGGCTGGAAGTGGACGATAGAGTGAGTCACGCACAGCAAGCGGCGTAAGTCGCGCTCCGCATCGAGAAAGAATCGCAAAGCTGTAGCCACGCTCCTGCAGAGCGTTGTGAAAAAGAACGGCTCACAGGCGTGGCTACAAGGTTTCTCGATCTACGTTTTGATAAACGGAGGGGGAATGTCTTCGGTGATCCCTGCGTCCACTCCACGGCGCAGCTTGCTGTGGCGCACACTGTAGAGGAAATAAATTGTCAATCCGATTCCAAGCCAGACAAAAAATCGGATCCAGGTCATCACTGGCAGGCTCAGCATCAGTGCGATGCAAAGGATTACACCAAGGATTGGAAAGACAGGAACAAACGGCACACGAAACGGACGTGGACGCTCAGGCGCGACACGGCGAAGCACGTTCACACCAAGACAAACCAGGATAAATGCAAAGAGGGTCCCGATATTAGTCAGATCTGCCAGATCGCCGATGTTCGTGACCATTGCGACGCCGCCGACGACAACACCCGTCCAAATAGTAGTGATATGAGGCGTGCGGAATCGCGGATGAATCCTCGCGAAATATTGCGGCAACAAACCGTCGCGGGCCATGGCCATGAAGATGCGCGGCTGGCCGAGTTGAAAAACCAGGATGACTGAAGTCGTCCCGGCGAGCGCGCCCGCGCTAACAAGCGCACGTGCCCACGGCTTGCTGGCGAAAGCCGTGGCCACTGCGGCGGCGTCTCCTGTGTAGACTGTGTAAATTTTGATCCCCGTAAGAATGCTCGACATCAACACGTAGAGTAGTGTGCAGATGATCAAGCTGGCAATAATCCCAATGGGCATGTCGCGTTGTGGGTTGCGCGTTTCCTCAGCTGTAGTCGACACGGCATCGAACCCGATAAACGCAAAGAAGACGATCGCGGCACCGCTCATGACTCCGGCGAAACCGTTCGGCGCAAATGGATGCCAGTTCGTGGGATTTACCATGAATGCGCCAAATGCGATGACGAAAACAACGACCGCGACTTTGATGATGACAATCATGGTATTGGCACGCGCGCTCTCGCGAATTCCGTAAACCAAAATCGCCGTGACTGCGCCGACAATGAGTAGCGCAGGCAGGTTAATGGCAATCGAGTGGCCTGCGATGACTGGCAAGGTGGTGGAGGAATAACCTTCCAGGGCGTCTCCGCCTTTGGCGAGCAAACTAGTGGCTGTTTGGTGATCGTTGACCAACCAGAGTGGAAACCTCAGATGAAACAGGCTGTCGCACAATTGCACAAAGTAACCCGACCAACCGACCGCCACCGCCATGTTGCCGACGGCGTATTCGAGAATCAGGTCCCAGCCGATGATCCACGCCACAATTTCACCCAGCGTTGCGTACGAATAGGTATAGGCCGATCCAGACACCGGAATCATCGACGCTAACTCCGCATAGCAAAGCGCAGCAAAACCGCATGCGATGCCTGCTACAATAAATGAAACAGCAATCGCCGGACCCGCCCCGGCGCGCCCGAAGACCACACTCCCCCCAGACAACCACGCCTGAATAAAATTGATCACTGGTGTCTCGAGACGCGACGAAAACACCTGACCGGCTGCCGCCGTTCCGGTGAGGGCGAAAATTCCAGCTCCAATGATGGCACCAATCCCGATGGCTGTAAGATCGAGAGCGCCGAGGGTGCGTTTGAGTTGTCGCTCCGGTGCGGCGGCCTCGGCCATGAGAAGGTCCGGACTTTTGGTCTTGAAAAGATTCAGCGCCACCGCGTGAGATCGTGTCATTAAGGGCTCTGCCCGGTCAATGCAAACTTTGGGATAAGACAAACCACACCGTTGCTAATGCGGCGTCACATTTTGTAGGTCTCTGCTCATTGACGCCTTGAATCATGGCGTAGACTCTGCGCAAAGGTTTCTGTAATCTGGCGCTCGTATGCCCGATGAACTGGAGAAATTTGTCCTGGGCGATACCGCGATCTCCGCAATCGAACAAGCGTCATCGACTCGAAGGGGACTTTTTGGCCGGCGAAAAAAGCAGCGCCCAGTGATTACGCATTGTGAGAATTGTGGGGCACAACTGGAGGGACATTGGTGCGCGAAATGCGGCCAGCCGGCAATCGATTATCGGCGCTCCTTCCGGCACGTCATTGCCGATTTACTCAACGAATTTCTGAATTGGGACTCGAAGTTCTTCGCAACGATTGGCCTCCTTCTGGCTCGCCCGTGGAAACTGACGAACGAGTTTCTCGCCGGGCATCGCGTGCGCTATGTGCATCCGCTCCGACTTTATCTTCTCGCAAGCATTTTGTTTTTCTTTGCAGCAACGTACGGCATTAAGTCGGCGCATCTCCAACCGATTGATCTTTCACCGAGCACTCGCGCGGAGATTCGCGGTGAACTGGCGAAAGAGAACGTTCCACCGGAAGTTCGAGAGAAAATTGAGCAGGCTCTCGGCGGCAAACCGGTTTCGCCCGAAAAACGCGCTGCGTTAGAGGAGCAGTTGAAGAACGAGAGCCTGCCGAAAGAAGCCCGCGACGCGATTCAACAACGCCTGGAATACGGCGACCCTGCACCATTGGACGCGCGCGCAAAACTGGAAGGCACGTTGAAAGATTTACCGCCGGAGGTGCGGACGAAAGTCGAGGAATCCTTCAAAAAAGCGCAGAACAAGGCCGTCATTTTCGAAGCCGACAAGGAAGAGAAGCCTAACGACATGCCCAAATGGCTTGAAAAGCGGGCGCGCGAAAAATTCGGTGAGCACGGGACGAACATCCAACTCTTTCTGGTCACGCTCATGAGCAACCTGCCTTACATGATGCTCGCCTGTATTCCACTTTTCGCATGCGTGCTGAAACTTCTCTATGTCCGCCGCCGCATTTTCTACATCGACCATCTCATTTACGCGCTGCACATCCACACATTCGCCTATGTCGGGATCATACTAATCGTGCTCGCAACAATCGGACTCAACCGCGCGGTTCCCGGTCCGATTGCGGGATGGATTATTGCACTGCTCTGGTTCGTATTCCTGGTGGAAGTTTTCCTGTCAATCCGTCGCGTTTATCGGCAGGGCTGGTTCATCAGCACCTTCAAATTCCTTTTTGGCGGATTTGTTTATCTAATCGTGCTCGTGGCTGCGGTCGCCACGACCTTCTTCGTCACTTTGATCATGCCATGAGGAAAATAGTTTGTATTGCAATCACCCTGGCCGGCCTTTCTGCCACAGCATTTCCTGCCGATAGGCACATGGCTTTCGAAGGCAATAATGCCGTTTACGTCGCCAATCTTGACGGCACGAACGAGAAAAAGATCGCCGATGGAATTTTTCCAGCGATCTCGCCTGACGGAACGCGTGTGGCGTTTAACACCGTCGAAAAAACAAGCGACACGACTTACGCGCGTCACATGGCGATGGCAGACCTCGCGACTGGTAAGGTGACCGTCTTTAAGGACCTCCCCAGCGAGAATTCGTATTACCCAAGCTGGACGATTGACGGGAAACAGATCCTTTTCACAACGCGTCCGCACGAAGTCTGGGACCTCGTCGCCATTAATTCAGACGGCACGAATTTTCATGTACTGAAGCCCGGCGTTCAAAATGAAGTGTCCTGCTACTCGCCGGTTTGGGCACATGACGGGCAATCGGTTTTTTGCCAGGACATGACGAACATCTACCAAATCGGACTCGACGGAACGGTTCAGACGCAATGGAGGATCAGTAAGATCGTGTCGAATGGCGACATGAGCGGCGACGGCCGGATTGACGTTTCACCGGACGGCAAGCGATTGCTTTTGAGCATCGATATGGGTGAAGAATCCGGACGCGAAGATTGGGATGGGCCGTTGCCGGCACTCTGGGCGTTTGATCTCCAAGCGCAAAAGGCGACCAGGCTAACGCCGAAAAAACAATTCGGCTGGGACGGCGTTTGGATCGACAACGACAATGTTCTTTTTCTTAGCCGCGCGTCTGACGAAAAAGACGACTCGGTTTATCGAATGTCTGCTGACGGAAAAAATCTAAAACGCCTGATCAAGAACGCGCGCTTCCCGTCTGTCAGCGTGCCGTGACTGCGAATTAGCTTAAAAGCTCTCGCGCTTTTGCCAGCGCTTCCGCGATCTTGCTCGAATCCTTGCCGGCGCCCTGAGCATTCTCTGGTCGGCCGCCGCCTTTGCCGCCGACAATCGGCGCGATCTGCTGAATCAATTTGTTCGCCTGAAATGTCGGCGTCATCTGTTTTGGTACCGATGCGACCAGGGCAACTGATCCATTCGCCGCACCGACGAGAAAAATCGGACCGTTGAATTTCGACTTCAATGAATCAGCAACGGCCTGCAGCAGTTTCCCGTCCCCATCTTGCACTTCGGCGACGCAGAAATTTTCTCCTGCATGCGATGCCGCCAGTTGACTCGCGATTTGAGCGGCGCGGCTTCTCAATTCCGACTCGGCCGTCTTAGCACTTTGTTTTTCCCAATCGCGAACTTCGATTTCGACCTTTTCAAGATGCGAAGTCCGCGCATCGATTTGTTGCAGCATTTCGGAAGTAGTCGCGTCATTCTCAAACCCGGGCAGCGGCGCGATGTCAGATTTCTTGCGCGCCAAAGCTTCAAATTTCTCCTGTTGATGCGCTGCTTCCCGATTCGCCCAGTTATGCGCGGCGTCGCCTGCTACGGCTTCAATCCGGCGAACTCCGGCGGCAATCGCTTCTTCCTTTACGATTCGAAATGGCCCGATATCGCTCGTCGATCTCACGTGCGTCCCACCGCAAAGTTCCATCGAGTAACCGTTCAGCGCACGAGGCGCTCCGCCAATCTGCAAAACCCGCACAGTGTCGCCGTATTTCTCTCCGAAGAATTGGATGATGTCGGTTCGCTTCCTTGCGTCCGCGTACGGAATTTCAGTCCATGAGACCGGCGCGTTCTCAGTGATCTTTTCGTTCACCAATTTTTCAACATCTCGGACTTGTTGTTTCGCCAATGGCGCGCCCGAAAAATCAAACGTCAGTTTGTCAGGTCCGACGTAACTTCCCTTTTGCGAAGCGTCACGCGAGACCACTTCGTGCAACGCCCAGTGCAACAGATGTGTCACGGTATGGTGCCCTTGAATCGCGCGGCGGCGATCAACGTCCACTGAAACGCGCACTGCCTCTCCCGGTTCCGGGGCACGGCCTTCCAAAAGCGCTGTCCGATGAACAAAAACGTCGCCGCGTTTCTGCGTATCAATAACGCGCAACTGACCGACCTCTGTGCGGTCATGCCCGGGCACATGAAGTAATCCGCGATCCCCCACTTGTCCGCCCATCTCGGCGTAAAACGGCGTTTGATCGAGGACGATGTTGACTTCTTCCGGTTTTGTACCGGGCAAAACTGTTTCAATAACTGATTCGGTCTCGAGAAAATCATAGCCGAGAAACTTCGTAGGCTCCGCTTTCAGCTCCCCTTCTTCGATGCTGATTTCTTCCTTCTTCTGCGCCTTGCGCGCGCGTTCGCGCTGTTCCCCCATGAGCTCCTCAAACCTAGTAATATCGACCGTAAATCCGCGCTCACGTGCTAGCAGTTCCGTGAGGTCCAAAGGAAATCCGTACGTATCGTAAAGTTTAAAGGCAACTTCGCCGCTCAATCGCTTCTCGACCCTGCCGTGTTCGTCACGTTGAAATCGCCCTTGGCGAAATACAGTTAGTTCGCCAGATGCGTCTCTTTCGTATTCTTGGGCGCCATAATCGGCTGGCAGAGAAGAATCATCCTTAAGTGTGGCTAGAGCAGACTCCACGGAGTCGACTGCCTTTTGAAAGAGCGACATTCCAACATCCAACGTTCGATTAAACGCCTCTTCTTCGCGTTTGAGTACCTCTTTATTCTTTGGCTGTTTTTTGCGGACTTCCGGGAAGACGTCGCCCATCGTTTTTGCGACAACATCGACCAGCTTGAAAAAGAACGGATCGTGAAAACCTAACGAACGTCCATAGCGCACGGCGCGACGTAAAATGCGTCGTAAAACATAGCCACGGCCCTCGTTTGACGGATTGATTCCGTCGGCGATGGCGAATGACAGCGCCCGGACGTGATCGGCAATCACACGGAACGCGACATCGATTTTCTGCTGTTCGTTCTCGCCAGCGCTATTCTGTTTTGGAATTGTCGACCCATACTTCTTGCCGCTCAGTGTTTCGACCTCATCAAAGATTGGGCGAAAGACGTCGGTGTCGTAATTGGAGATGGTCCCGGAGAAATCGGTGAGATTTTTTGTGCCTTGAATAATCGCGGTGACCCGCTCGAACCCCATTCCGGTGTCGACGTGACGTTGCGGGAGGGGCGTGAACGTGCCGTCCGGGTTCGCGTTGAATTGGATAAAAACAAGATTCCAAATTTCGATACAACGAGGATCATTTTTGTTCACGAGTGCGCCGCGTGTGTCGCCCTCTGGCGTGAGATCGACGTGGACTTCCGAGCACGGCCCACACGGGCCGGTATCGCCCATCATCCAAAAATTGTCGGCCTTGCCACCATCAAGAACATGAATCTTTGGGTCGAGATCGGCTTCGCGAAACAAACGCGCCCAATGATCGTACGCTTCCTGGTCAAACTCGCTCGGCTCGTCCGGACCCGGCTGGTAAACCGTCGCATAAAGCCGTTGCGCCGGAAATTTCCAACGCTCGACGAGCAACTCCCAGGCCCACTCGATCGCTTCCTTTTTGAAATAGTCGCCGAAGCTCCAATTGCCGAGCATCTCGAAAAATGTGTGGTGATAGGTGTCAAGTCCGACGTCCTCGAGATCGTTATGTTTACCACCCGCGCGAATGCATTTCTGCGTATCTGCCACGCGTGGCGGTTTCCAGGGAGCTTTTTGCTGTCCAAGGAAGATCGGCACGAACTGGTTCATTCCGGCATTGGTGAAAAGCAGATTCGGCGCATCGGGCAACAGTGAGGACGACGGCACAATCGTGTGCTGTTTCTCACGAAAGAAATCGAGAAATGACTGCCGGATCTGCGCCGAAGTCATGATGGGAAAAGTTTCATTGCCGGATCAAAGTTGTTTGCAGAGCGACCGTTACCCAACGTCCTTTTTCCTTCACATACACCCTGGTAAATCGGTAATCTCCGCTGTAGTCCTTACCGTTCTCCATTCCTTTCTGCACTGACCGCCCGGTAACTAGGGCGGTGTCCCCGTATACGCGCACTTTCAAATCAGAAATTTGCCGGGACTCGTAATGAAATGATCCTGAGGCAAACCCTTTGAGAATGTCTGATTTGGTACGTAGCTCACCTCGCAGAGTAATAAATGTATAATCATCAGAGGTCATCCGATCAAGCGCAGCCACATCACCGTGAAGGACTGCCTGGTTACGTGCTTCCTCCAGGCTTTCGATCTCGCGTTCCACCGTCGTTTGGGGCTTCGGTGACACATCCGTCTGGCTGGTCTGTGCTGCCGCGTAATCGGCCTGAGCAATTATGCTCAGAATAAGAATCATCGGGACTTTCATTTCTCCAATTTTCAATGTCATTCGAAATTCGGATTTCGTCATTTTACTCCTTGCCAATTTTTTGGTGAGGAAATTGCCGGAGCGTGCCCAGATTTCCAAATGGAAATATTATCGGTCACTGTCATCCTGGCGCGAAGCACCCGTCGGCGCTTCATGGCACGATTGATAGTTTCATTTTATCCGGAAGCGCCGTACCTTTTTCGGCATGAGAACAATAACTATATCTCTAGGCGTATTGTGCGCTTTCGCTCTCTTCGCGCACGCACAGGATGTCACGAAGGCGGCTGCGACTTTGGAGCCAAAATCAGGGAGCCAGGTTACTGGCACGGTCACGTTCACAAAGACTGGCGACGAAGTGCACGTCGTTGCCGACTTCCAAAACCTCAAACCGGGCAAGCACGGTTTCCACATACACGAGAAAGGCGATTGCTCGGCGACGGATGCGATGTCAGCCGGCCCGCATTTCAATCCGAAGCATCAACACCACGACGGGCCAACGGGGACGGAGCGTCATGCCGGCGATTTCGGCAATGTTGAAGCTGATGCTTCCGGCAAGGGGCACCTCGAGTGGAAAGGGAAACTCGATCTGAGCGGCCCAAATTCGATCATTGGAAAATCTGTAATCGTGCATGAAAAAGAGGACGACTTGAAAACCGATCCGGCAGGCAACTCGGGTGCGAGGTTCGCCTGTGGCGTGATTAACGCCGCCGAGTGAGATAATTGCCGATCCTCGGAAGGCAAGGTGCCAGCGGACCCCCACAGCTAAGATGGCTGTGCTCCGCCCTAGCTCTTTTCTTCGTCGAGCCTGGCTTTGACCGCCCCCTCGATTTCTTCGTAGAGGGCCTTGTCGTTCTTCAAAACTTCTTTCGCGGCGTCTCGACCCTGGGCCAGTTGCGTGCCTTTATAGTTCATCCAGGAACCCCGTTTTTCGATGATTTGTTTTTCCAACGCGAGATCGAGCAGCGCGCCAGTCGATGAGATTCCCTCGTTATACATGATGTCGAACTCCGCTTCGGTGAAGGGCGGCGCGACCTTGTTCTTAACAATTTTGATGCGGGTCCGATTTCCTGTAACAACACCGTCGGTCTGCTTAATCGCTCCAATGCGGCGAATATCGACGCGCACGCTGGCATAAAATTTCAGCGCTTTCCCGCCGGGCGTTGTTTCCGGATTTCCAAACATCACACCGATCTTTTCGCGGATTTGGTTTGTGAAAATGCAACAGGTCCGCGCTTTTGAAATCAGGGAGGTGAGCTTGCGCAGCGCTGCACTCATCAAGCGTGCCTGTGCGCCAACGGTCGTGTCCCCGATCTCGCCCTCGAGCTCCGCCCTGGTAACCAGTGCCGCAACGGAATCGAGGACAATCACGTCCAGGGCGTTAGAGCGCACCAGCGTCTCGCAAATTCGCAGCGCTTCCTCGCCGGAACTCGGTTGAGAAACCAGCAGATCATCCAGATCCACGCCGAGCTTTTTTGCGTATGCAGGATCCAGCGCATGTTCGACGTCAATAAAGGCCGCAAGTCCGCCACGTTTTTGCGCCTGCGCAATTACGGTCAATGTTAGGGTCGTTTTTCCCGAGGACTCCGGGCCAAAAACCTCCACGACTCTGCCTCTCGGAAATCCGCCGACGCCGAGGGCTCGATCGATCAAAATGTTCCCAGTAGGAATAACATCGATATCGACAATCTTCTCATCGCCGAGGCGCATGATCGCGCCTTCGCCGTAGTCTTTTGCGATCTGTTGAATCGCCAGATCAAGATTCTTATTCCGCGCCGCGGTGACCTTATCTTCGCTGGTTTTTTGCTCGGTTTTTGCCGCCATATCAAGAGACTGTAACTACGATGCGCCCGCCGATTCGCCAAGCAGAAAAGATTATGGCGAGTAGTTGCGGCCATTTCGCCGGAGCTCATCGGCGGGCCTTGACATCTTAGTCATCGACCGGTTACGACTCGCACCGTGGAGCCGCAGAGTGAAGGCCGGAGTGAGCTCGATTCAGTCGTCATCAACGTTGAGCTCACACTTGCCAGCATCATTCAGGGCGTTGCCCTTTTTTTCTTAACGGACAATGCTCGCGTGGTTCTCACCATGCGACACTGGGGTTCGTTTCCCTATGTTGTCGCAGGTTTGTGCGTGATCTTTATCTTTTGGTCCCGGTCAATCATTCACACACTGACGCTGATTCGCTGGCCGATGGAATTCGGGCACAACTTCTTCTACATCGGTTGCGCATTGGGCGAAGCGATTCTTTTTAGCCGCCTCGACGATCCGCTGGCATGGTTCCAGCTGAGCGCCACTTATGCTGCAGTGGTGTGGCTCCTTTTCATCTACGACATGCGACTAATTCACGCCCGTATCGCGGAATCGCGTAACGAGGCCGACAGCGCTCTCTACGCGCGTGCCAGAGCCGATCAATTGCGTAACATTTATTTGTTCGTTCCCTTGCTTTTTTTCATCAATCTCGCCTGTGCGCTCGCCATATGGATCTGGCCTGATTTTTTCATTACTCGCGGCGGCCACGTTTGGTTGATCACCGCGCAACTCGTTTCGTTTATCGCTTATCTTACTTATATTGGCCGTCACTTTGGCAAGATCGCGCAACTTCTCTTGCAGAGCCGACAGGCCAATTGACGGAGACGGCCCGTCGTACTTGTCGAGTGCCAAGCGCTAGCGCTCTCTTCGACTATCAATGTAGACCAGGACGAACGCGATCCCGATCAACGGCTGGAGAATCTTTTGCAAAAGCCCCAATGTAAACCCCAACACATCAAAACCGCGCGCTTGCTGCGCTTCAGTCAGTTTTTGGAGCAGCGCTTGTGGATCTTGTGTCGTCATTAATTCATTAAAAGAATGTTGTAACGTCGTCCATCCGGAGATAAGCGCGATCGCCAGCACAAACGCAAGCCAGAGGGACGCAATAAAAGCGCCGCGCCACATCGGACGCTGAAACCATGGAAGTTCACGCCCGCTATGCGCCAAATTTCGGCTTTCGCGCAATGAATCGACGACTCCTGCATTTTCGAGGACGGCAAATTGCTGCCAGAAGAGCACGTTGATGAAAAAACGACCGAACATCCAGACCTGCAGAACCAGCAGAGCGAGCGCAAGAAAGATCACAAATATTGAGGATGCGCCAGCGACAATCATCGCTGCGATTAGAAACCCAAATAGGATCAGCAAGAAGAAAACCCCATAGACGAAGACGCACAGCGCCGCGACACGCGGCCAGAATCGAACAGCCTCATTGAGCCCAGCGAAAAATCCTAAGCGGCGACCGGCGGCAATTTCAGCGGTGAAGATTTGAATCCCCGCTATGTAAATCGGCCACATCGCCATCGAGAAGATGAACATCAAAAAGGCAAAGCCGCCCGCAGCGAGAGCGCGCAAGTCAGCATCCGAAGGCTGCACAGTTTGTGTCCACATGGCGGTCAGCTGACCGCATAGCGAAGGCAAAACTACGAGAAGCGTAAGGGGAACGAATTGAAGAAAGCCTCTTGCATAGATCCGCAGCGTCTCAGCCAAAATATGACCGAGCCCGCGGGACGGTAGCACCGGCGGAAGCTGCCTCGGGCTTATCGAACGGTTCAGCTGCTCGGCGTCGGCTGTGGCGAGCGGCTCCCCGTCGAATAATCCGGGAATCTCCGCCGCCAAAGTCCAAAGCTCGGCATCCGCACGGCGAGCTTCGTTTGCGGGAAGCACGCGGCCTTCCGCTTTCCACTCACGTAGTGTATCGATATTGGCAGGTCCGTATTCTCTGCCATCAACACGTACGATCCATTCTTCGGTCACGTCTTGATCATCCCGTATCATGCATTCAGAATCCATTATCAGTCTTTACGATGAAACTGCTTCTTATCGATGGTCATTATTACGTTTATCGCTCGTTTTTCGCTATCCCGAATCTCTCGAATTCCAAGGGCGAACCCACTAATGCGATTTTCGGTTTCACAAAAACATTGCGCCTGATGATCAAACATCTGCAGCCGGAATTAGGCGCAGTTTTTTGGGACGAAGGAATGCCGGAACGCCGAGTGAAGCTCCAGCCCGCCTACAAGGAGACGCGCAAGGAAATGCCCAAGCCAATGGTTCCGCAGCTCGATTTTATACAAAAACTCACGCCCTTGCTGGGTTTCCGAAATATTTCCCTCCCCAACACCGAGGCCGACGACCTGATGGGTTGTTACGCCATCGCCGCCGGTAAGCGACCTCAATTGGAAGTTGTCCTCGCGACCAATGACAAAGACTTGTATCAATTGGTAGGCCCTTGCGTAAAAGTTTATACCACAGCGAAAGCGGACCTTGCTTCGCCAAAGGACGCATTCGCATTGCTAAGCGAAGATCAGGTCACCGCAAAATGGGAGGTTCAGCCCAATCTGATCGGGGATGTCCTGGCGTTAGCCGGCGATTCAGTCGATAACATTCCGGGCGTGGGATTCGGCCGCAAAACCGCCGCGGCATTGATTCGTGAATTCGGCGGACTCGACTCGCTGCTGGCCAACGTCGACAAGGTGAAAAACGCGCGAACTCGCGAGAAACTTATGAACTCTCGCGATCAAGTTTTGGAAAACCGGAAAATGGTTGATCTGGATTGCCATCTTGAACTGCCGGTTCCGATCGACGGGCTCCGGATTCAACCGGATTATCCCAATCTGATCCGTGTGTTAGAGCAGTGTGAATTTAAATCGCTGCTCCAGGAGATTCGCGATGAAGCAACGCAAGTCGGCGGTGGTGCACAGCAGAATCTCCTGTAATCGGGAGGCCGCTACAGACATTTCGTAACAAACTGACTTCCAATAGCTAACGTTCAGACACGGATTTTTCGTAAAAAAGTTGAACGCGCACCGCTATGGACTGTCAAACTCAACAGGTTAAGGCGATTCGGGTAGTTGCACGTTTTTCTTATATTCGTTGTTTCTCCTTAGCGTGCGCTGCCCGAATCTTTTTTTTGTCGTTTGCGCTGTCCTCTTGGACGCTTTTCGTCGTGTCGCGATTTGCAGATGGCTTCTCTACCACACGCTTACGAAAGGTGCGTTTGATAGACGTATTCGGGTTTCGTGCTTACCGTTCTTGGCTCGGCGCGAACCATTTTGAATCCGGACGATTCGTATCGTCAGGCCAGTGCGTAGCAAATTTTGATGAAGTCAGACCGTTACGATCCAATTGCTGCGGCTCTCAATGAAGACATCGGCCAAGGTGATATCACGACCGATTTTTTCGTACCCGAGACTCTTCATGCAACAGGACGCGTGACGGCGCGTGAAGATGCCATTGTTGCCGGCACGGGAGCCGCGGCGGAAGTCTTTCGACGAGTCGATCCCTCAATAGACATCCAGATTGCTCACCAGGATGGAGACGAAGTCGTCGCCGGCGACCTGATTATCGAAGTGCGCGGTTTGGCACGTTCGATTCTGAAGGCAGAGCGCGTCGCACTGAATTTTTTGCAACGTCTCTGCGGCATCGCGACCCTTACGCGTCAATTTGTTGATGCCGTTGGAAACCATCCAGCCAAGATTCTGGATACGCGTAAAACCACGCCCGGAATGCGGGCATTGGAAAAGGCGGCAGTGGTCGCGGGGGGCGGCGTTAATCATCGCTTTGGCTTGTACGACATGGTGCTCGTAAAGGACAATCACCTGGCGACTTTCGGAGGGCTTTCCAGGTTTGCAGATCGAATTCGGCACCTTCGCGGAGAGCGACCAAACATCCGTATTGAAGTGGAAGCAGATGATCTGGAGCAAGCACGCGCTTTCGTCGACGTTGAGGGCATAGACGTCATTCTTCTCGACAACATGACGCCCGCTCAGATGCGAGAGGCTATCGCGCTGAGGAAAGACAATATCCGGTTTGAAGCAAGCGGCGGCATCACGTTGAAAAATGTAAAACGGGTCGCAGCCACGGGAGTCGATTACATTTCCATCGGTAGCCTGACGAACGCCGCGCGGGCGATCGATATTGCTCTGGAAATGACCCAAGTGCCCGGCTGAGAGTCCGAGATGCCAGAGGCGCTGATCGCTGAGCAATTACAGGCCGATCTCGCCAACGGCGTAATAGGCCGGGAGGTTATTGTCCTCGATCAAGCGGGCTCGACAAACGATGCGATTCTGCAAATCGCGAATGCAAATTCCAAGGAGGGTCTGGTTGTTTTCGCTGAACATCAAACCGCCGGGCGCGGTCAACGCGGAAATCGATGGGAATCGGCAGCAGGAAAAGGACTTTGGTTTTCGATTCTTTTGCGACCGAGAATCGATCTCGCGAGTTCCCCACAACTCACTGCCTGGGCGGCTAAAGCCGTTTCCAATGCGATTCAAAACGAATTTTCGCTTACACCTAAGATTAAACCTCCAAACGACGTGCAAATTGAAGGAGGCAAGGTCGCCGGCGTCTTGGTAGAGATGAGAGCACAGCAAAACGCGCCTCATCTGGCTATCGCCGGTATCGGAGTCAACGTGAATCAATCTCGCGAGGATTTTCCGCGGGAACTGCGAAGTCGCGCAATCTCACTCGCTATGGCGCTTGGCAAACAAATCAATCGCCAAAGTTTTGCTGTCGCTCTCTTGCGAAAGCTGGATCGGACTTATTGTGAAAAATTCGCCAGCGCAGGACTGTAGCCGAGGCGCTGACCTCGGCTCGCTCATACCATTGGATACACGGCGCGCTGCCTCGGTCAACGCCCTCGGCTACAACTTTGTAACTCGTTAGCTTTTCGCTGCTCGGCCAGCCAATCGCGGTAGATGTGCGGCGAAATTTCCGAAGGTTTAATTTCGCTTCGTCCACCCCAGAAAACGTTTGTGTATGAGACTGGGATGTCGCAGGAGCGAAGATGCTGATCGATAGCTGCTTTGTGATCGAGCAACAGTTGTTTATCGGTGCCGTGCGCCACCGCCATGATGTTGACGTTCTTGAACTCCGGTCCGGCTTCGCGCCAGTAGCAATGCGTCAGAATGCGGTGACGCCCGACTTCGCCGCCCGCTTCAATTTCACGACCGTGCGGAACTGCCCAATGAAACAGCGCGTTAAATCGGGTGACCCGCACCCCGCCCACTGACGGCTTGACGTGTTCCAGGAAAGTTGAAAAGCGCCCGATGATTTTTCGCGCAGTCAATTCTTCCGCCACGCGATAGAATTCTTCCGCGGAGACTCCGGCTTCACTTGCACGCGCAACCCACGGCGAGGGCTTGATCTCTTCCGGAGCAAATTCGCGCTTAAGTGCCTGGAGCACATCCCATTCGCGTGTAGTCAGACTAACAATCTGCACTGGAACCATTTTTGCTGGTTGATCTGCTTTGCTGCCGGGATCAATCGTCCTCCGCCGAACATGTCCCACTCCCAGAGTGAAAATTCCTTTCGCTGGCATAAGACGAAAACGCTCTGCGCCAACCTTTTTCGCCAGCAATTCGCAATGGGCTTCCAATGAAAATCCCTGGGGGACTTTTACGGTAGTCCAAAGTTTGTAGTCAGATCCGGCACTGAGGGTCTCCGTGGAGCGCAACACGACATGACCTGAAAAAGGATCGTGCTGAAACATCCAGTCGAAGGCCGCATCGATTTTGTCCTCGGGAGCTTTCCACGCGACCAACGCCCCCTGAGCCAGGTTCGTCGCTAGGAGGGTTTGGCGCACGCGCCGTATCGTGCTCGCACGCAACATGGCGGCAATCCGCGCCATAACTACATCCACACTCACACCTGAACGGCTCGCGATTTCCTCAAACGGCTCGCGAACGAATCCTTCGATTTTGTCCTCCGAGATCGCCAGAACTTTTGCGTTAATCGGATCGTTATGTTCAACCGGAAGCATCACCGAACTATGGCACACATCCTCCAGGCGGGCACGGGCTCAAGCAGTTCAGCGTTGGACGTTCAGCGTTGGACGTTGGACGTTTGGTTCGATGTTAAAGGCGATTTTCTTCGATGCCCTCGGCACGCTGTTTTACCTCACCAACACGGTTGGTCACCACTACGCGCTGGCCGGCACGGAGGCAGGCCTTACGCTCGATCCGCACCAGCTCGATGACGCGTTTTATTCAGCCTGGAAGAAAATGCCGCGCCGCGCTGCGATCGCCAACCCGCGCGAGGACGATGATAAAGGCTGGTGGCGCGAGTTGGTCGATCTCGTACTCGCGCAGGTCGCGCCTTCATTGAGCGAATTTGATCGCGATAATTTCTTCGAAATCGCCTACCAACACTTTGCGGAACCCGGTGTTTGGGAACTTTATCCTGAGGTTCCCGGCGTCCTGGAGCAATTGCAGCCGCATTTTCAGCTCGCCGTAATCTCAAATTTCGATGGGCGTTTACGGTTCATCCTCCAACACCTGGGTATCTCAAAGTTTTTTAAGGACATTTTCATCTCCAGCGAAATCGGAGCAGATAAACCGGATCCGGAAATTTTCCGGCGCGCGTTGAAATTAATCGATCTCAAACCGAGCGAGGTCCTTCATGTCGGCGACGATCCGGAAAGGGATTGGGAAGCAGCCAGTGCCGCCGGTTTGTCGATCTTTCGATTGGATCGCCCAAAGAATTCACTGCGCGATCTGTTGAAGTGGGTCGGCCGGGACTCGAACCCGGAACCAACGCCTTAAAAGGGCGCTGCTCTACCGATTGAGCTACCGACCCTCCGCCGGAGCATCACTTTCTAATGCCTCGGAGATTTTTCAATGTACAATGACACGCCTCTGGCCATGATCTCTCATGAGTACAAGTGCATTTTCGTAGAAGTGCCAAAGACAGGCTCGACCAGCGTCCGCTCGATTCTCGGTAAGGCTTGGAAACCACATCTGAATCTGTGGCAGATCAAAAACCAGATGGAGACATATTGGACGCGCTACGGGGGAAGAAAAAACCGGATTCTGGCGGCCTCGTATATGTTGCTTTCGGAAGAGCGCCGGAGAGAAATCGGGCGCAAGCAATTCGAGACCTACTTCAAATTCGGCTTCGTTCGCAACCCGTGGGACCGCGTTGTCTCTCTTTATGAGCGCACTGAGGCGCTACAGCTCAGAGATAAAATGGCGTTCGATGAATTTGTCGATTGGATTCAATACAGCAGCGCCACCTGTGTTCACTCATCCCCTCATCGTTACCAATTGGATTGGTTCGTCGATCCCAATGGAAGCATCCTTGCCGATTTCATCGGGAAATTCGAACGGCTCGATGAGGACTGGGCCTTTGTGGCGAAAAAACTCGGTGTGACCGAAAGCTTGCCCCATCAAAGACCCAATCCACGGGAGCGGCATTACACTGAATATTACACTCCGCGAACCAGGGACATTATCGCGAACAAGTTCAAAGTCGATATAGAGCGGTTTGGCTATGAGTTTGCCGAATAAAATAAAAGCGATCGTGCTCACGTGCGATCGCTATCGAGCAATCACCGAGCATATGATTTTTCAATATGACCGGTTATGGCCGGGTCATCCGTTCGTTTTTCATGTTCCTTATCAGGAGCTTGGCGGAGTGGATACGGAACAGGTCAAGTATCTCACGGCACCCTCGGATATTAAGGGTACCGTCTTGCATCTGCTGACGGATATCGACGATGAGGAATGGATCTATTGGTGCGTAGATGACAAATACCCCATCCAACTCGTCATCGATAAGATCGATACCCTGATTTCTCACGCCATGCGCTCGCCGGAGGTGGACGGTCTTTTATTCTGCAGATGCCGGGCAACGCTGACTAATCCGAAGCTGACTCTCTTCCCGCGCAAAGTTAAGAACCCATTCGGCGATATTTACTTGGAGCGAAAAGCCTGGTTCCAGATTTGGATTCACCAAATCTTGCGCGCCAAGGTTCTGCGACACCTGTTCACTCATCTGCCCGACGTCATCGCCAACGCGAAGGCAATGGATGAGTTGAAAAACGACGTCCCAAAGCTGGCCGAGCATCGGTTATTTGTGACCAAAGAAAACTTTGCGGTTTTTGGAGAAAGCACTCGCAGCGGTGTAGTCACGCAAAATTGTTACGAGAGCATGGTCACGGCGAGGATTGAGATACCGGAATGGTTTCGCCATCCGGACGGCGAATACGTGACGCTTGGAAAATTGTAGCTCTTATCGCCGCTCGAACGTATATCCAAAACGCTCGATCTCCGCGGCAAACCGCGCGCCTACTAATTCGCGAAGCTCGTCATCGTAATATTTGGAATAATGTTCGCGAGCGGAGCGGTTGTATCGTGGCAGGGGCGCCGACGAAATGTCTAATGCGGCACAGACGGCGCGAAAGTCGTCAGCCAAATTCTCGAAACGCATGATGTAATTAACATGGGCGAACGGATCTCCTTTGCCCTTATCTAACCGGAGATAGTCTGCGACCGGCAGGACCTTAACGATAGCTTTTCTGAATTTCTTCCGATCCCACGCGCTCGTGTTTTGCGTTGGCGTGAAATAATAGGAGACCATCCGGTCCCACGGATTTCGTACGCAGGTGAACTTGTACAGGTTCCCAAACTCCATTTCGCCAAGGGCCGCCCGGTACTCAGCCAGCGTTGAATGTTTCTTAACTTTGTACTTCGGGTTGCGCAGCCCGAAGCGCTCGATCCCGTCCTGTTCATCCCTTAAAGCTACTAACTCGTCTTCCGAATAATCGCGCAGGACGCTTTGAATCGAATTACCGGCGGTCTTTGGAATGTGAACGAACAAAAAACGTTTCTGAAAGGAAATCATCAGCGGGCTTGTGGGATTATTTTAGGACGCGCTGCCCAGTTAGGCGAATACTGGCGGTTATTTAGCGTTCGTGCGACCTGTTGCTGGGGAAAGCGGTGACGCCCCATGATCCTGTCCCACAAATACAAATTCATCTTTATCAAGACGGCAAAAACCGCAGGCACGAGCATCGAAGTCTTTCTTTCGAAACACTGCGGGCCTTCAGATGTCTTGACCCCGATCGAACCGCCCGTCCAAGGACATCAACCACGCAATTACCTGGGATCCATAAACCCGATCCCTGAAATCCTGGAAACGCCGGGCAAGGTCTTCTCCGCGTTGCGACATTCAATTATCAGTCGCGAGAAGTTTTATCGCCATATGCCCGGATTGGAGATACAGAAGCGCGTTCCTCGCGATGTGTGGAACGGCTATTTCAAGTTTTGCGCGGAACGAAATCCGTGGGACAAAGTTTTGTCTCATTACCACATGCAGGTCGCCCGCGAAAGCGGTCCGCTTTCGCTTGACGAGTATCTCGCCCGGGGCCGGTTCCCGATTAACTATTTCCGGTACACCGATCGTTCTGGAGAAAAAATCATCGTCGATCGCATTCTCCGCTATGAGAACCTGACCACCGAGCTCAGCGAAATCTTCTCGCAACTAAATATACCCTTCAATGGAACGCTTGGTGTCTCAGCAAAATCGGAATATCGAAGTGACCGCACACCATATCAGCAAGTTTTCAACGACTCACAACGTCGAATCGTCGAAAAAGCATTCGCCAAAGAAATCGAATTGCACGGCTATCACTTTGATCACTAGCTGTGCACGCTTCGCCCGGTGCGGCGCAGTATTCGGAAAAAAGTAAGTGGCCGACTCGATATGACCAAACTAGAATTGGAAGCAGTTGTTAATCCGTAGGAACGTCAAGGAGGAATCTGAATATGAATATGAATATGAAAGTGTGCCCCAATACCGCGTTATGCATGGCTAAAGTATCAAACACGATCTTTGTATGCGTTCTAGCGTCGACCCTCGTTTGCGCTGTCAATAACACACGCGCGGATGAAACCTGCTCTTCGCCGTACCTTGCTCGCATCGATGGGCAGGAAGAGTTCGTCTATGTCTGGACACTCGGCGTGGAAGGCTTGGGCGATGGCTCGGACAAACTTGTCACCGTTGACGTAAAGCCGGGATCGCCTAACTACGGCAAAACCATCAGCAGCGTTTCTGTTGGCGGACGCAACGAAGCGCATCATGGGGGATTTACGGACGACCGGCGCCAACTTTGGCTGGCTGGGCTCGAGAACAGCCGCGTGTTCATTTTCGACGTGCATACGGATCCGGCAAAGCCGCAGCATGTGAAGACCATCGACAATTTCGCGGAAGCTACCGGCGGCGCGATCGGACCTCATGGCGCTTACGCTTTGCCGGGCCGAGTGCTCATTCCATGTCTCTCGAATGAAAAAGATCACGGGGGCCGGACAGCATTGGTCGAATACAGCAACGACGGCAACTATATCGCTACCCACTGGTTGCCGACAAAAGATGATCCGCGTG
>Ga0193722_1000009_pt1 | contig 54498 bp, 38 predicted proteins | sample H2m1metaG_FD_143044 | JGI IMG/M metagenome (GOLD analysis project Ga0193722, IMG submission 143044) | Soil microbial communities from a riparian zone of the East river system, Colorado, United States - H2m1 | ecosystem: Environmental > Terrestrial > Soil > Riparian zone | place: USA: East River...
GGCAAGATGGCAGCGCGTTCAAGCACTGGTGCGGGAATCACGGTTGAAACTGTTTCGGCGGGCAGCGGTTGCTCGAGGCTCACCGATTCAACGGAAAGCTCGGTCAACGCTGTCATGGCGGGCAATTCGATTTCTGCAGCTTGCGGTCTCTCAGTGGGCGCCTCCTCAAACGACGAGGTTTCTTTCGCGCCGTCGAACGCATCGCTCGCTTCTGGTGTGGGCCACGTGATTTCCTCAATGCTTTCGGGAATCGCAGGGATCGCTTGTGGCTCCACTGGAGCAGTGACTTCGGTCAATTCATTGATCGCTGAAACCCCGGCCATCCCAGACGTCTCGGTGGTGTCCGTATGCAAGCTCTCCCCGTTCTCTGCCGCATGTTCGAGAATTGACCCCACCGATGATTCAGCCTCTGATTCAACAAGCGACACCTCGCGATCTTGCGCTTCCGTCTGATAGGCCAATTCTCGTGACGGCTTTACTTTGAGGCTTTTGGTCAGATTAAAACCATCACTAAGGTTGCCCGACGGAACAGCGCTAAGTCGCAATGACGGTTTCGACGCCTTTAATTGCAGCGAAATCTGACGCGGCCCTCCGACAAAGCCGTTGCCCTGTAAGGTTTTCTTTTGCGGCATTGCCGACGTTCTCGACTTAAACACCGCAGGCGTGGCGGCAGAGGTTGTCCGTGAATAACTTGGCACATTGAAGGCATAACCACGACGAAGCGAAGGCAAGGTCATCCAGGCGAGTATGAGCAGCCCCGCTAAAAGAAGTCCTCCAACAACCCACATTCTGGTTCTTGTCAGAACGCCGGACGGCGCAGATTTGGCAGCCACAACTTCTACGGCGGGACTCGCGGAAACGCTCGTTTGAGCGACGGCCGGCTGATCATTTTGTTCCGTGGAAACAGGTGATGTCTGCGGCGATTCAGCGGGCGCGGCCGCAGCCGTCGAATCGTTGCCGCCTGCTGGCAATTCCGAGGTCGGCTGCTGGTCGGGCTGAGCGCCGGTTCCCGACGCCGACACATGCGAGGAGGAGATCGAAGTTTGGCCGGTTGTTGATCCAGTGCCGGCAATATCCAATCCTGCCCTGGCCGCGGTCATCGTTGAGCCCAAGGCCAGCCCTTCACTTTTCGAGGTCTCACTTTGGCTGTTTGCAGCAAAGACCTTGTCTGGAATAGGACTCGGCTCGACTGCTGGACTCCCCTCAGCCTGGGCTGTGTCGAACGCGGGTGCCGGCATAGTCTCTGCTGGAGGTCTTTGCATCCAACCAACATCGTAAAAAGCGTCAGCAAAAACGCTGTTTAGCGCCGACGAATAAATCTTATTGGCCGAAGCAGTCCAATCGGCGGCCTTCTCTGAATTGTTGTGTTGGAATTCCCAAGCCGCCTGAGCGTAGTACAATGCTGGCGTGTCCCCGGTAAATTGAAACTCGTCCATCATTGCATGTGCGCGGCTCTCTTTTCCTTCGAGCAAAAGCGTCATGTAAATCTTGAATTTGATGAGCTCTGCCGCCTGATTTTTATCGCCTCCGGGCGTGCGCTTGTACAAGGACTCGAAACGGTCTCGCGCTTTCGCGTACTCCTTTTTCTTAAATGGAATTTGCGCCAGATTGTATTGTGCCTCGCGAAGTTTCGGATCCAGCTTCGCTGCTTTCTTGAATGCCGCTTCGGACTGGTCGAACTGCTCCTGCTGCATCAGAATCTCGCCGCGTAAATTAATCGTCGCACCCTGGTTCGGGTCTGCCTGGTCAGCTTCATCGACCAGTTTCAGAGCTGCCGCCAAATCGCGCTGCCGCAGCGCCTGCTGTGCCTGCTCAAACTTTGCACGAGCCGTGGCTTTCGATTTTTCCGAGCGCTCAGCAGCCGTCATCAGCGGCAACGAAGGCCGCGCTTCGCCGACTGGCTTTTCCAACCATCCAACTTCGTAAAGCGATTCCGCGAAAAGTTTATTCAGTTGCGGCGGAAAATTCTTTTCCGCGGCACTGATCCAATCTTTCGCTTCTTTCTGATTTTTTTGCTTAAGGGCGAGGGCCGCCTTTACGTAGTTAACCGCCGGCGTATCAGGCGAAAGCTCCAACTTGGCCTGAATGGAATCGACCATGTTGTCTTTCCCCTCCAGAAGATACGTGAGCAGGATTTTGTATTGGATCAGCTGTGAAGCTTCTTTTGCGAGATCGGATTCCCCGCTCGAAAGAAGTTGCTCGAAGCGATTCCGCGCTTCGGCCCAATCTTTTTTAAGAAATGGGATCTCCGCCTGGTTGAAGCGCGCGTTCCAAAACTTAGGATCGATTCGGGAAGCATCCTGGAGAGCTGCTTCTGCCTGATCGTAATTGCCCTGTCGCATCAGGATCACGCCGCGCAAGTTCTTTGAAGCAGCAAGATCAGGCTGGCGAGCATCTATGGCATCGAGTTGTTTGAGCGCTTCCGCAAATTTGTTCGAATCAAACGCGCGGAACGCAGCGTTGTACATTTCCTCCAGCTCCGCTTTCGTCGGGGCGACATTTTCCGCTCCAAACGAATCTGCGGCGAATAACCTAAGCACCATCGCGGCGACCGCCGCCATCCCCCACACTCTCATGAAGTAGCGATTGAAACCCTATTCAGCGTGTCTGACAAGTGGAAAGTTGCTCCAAGCGACCGATTTTTCGGCTCCCTTCGGAAAAATCGATGCGCGGAAAATAGTAAGGGCGCCACCATGCTGCCCGCCCTGAATCAGTCATTAAGGTTCCCCACAATCCGTAATCCTTCCAAAGTAAGGTTTGGATGAACCACGCCGATCTTTGGCAATCTTCGCGCGATCAGTCGCGCATATCCACCAGTCGCCACGACGTGAACCTTCTTACGCGGAAACTGCTCTGCTGTAATTTGGGCCAGAATTTCGCGAACCAATCCGCGATAGCCGAACACGGCCCCCGAAAGCATCGCCTGAATCGTCGATTTGCCGATGGCGCGTCGCGGTTCTTTCAATGAAAGCTCCGGCAAGAGCGCCGTTCGCTGATAAAGGAAGTTAGTCATCGCTTCGAGCCCTGGCGCAATCACGCCGCCGACATACGCCCGACGCTCTGATACGATATCAAAGGTCACCGCCGTGCCGAAATCCACCACGATCGCGGGACAACCGTAAAGTGCTGTGACGGCCGCAGCGTTCGCCAGCCGGTCCGCGCCAATCGATCGCGGCTTGGGATAATCAATCTCGACGCCCAGTTTCAGCTTCCAGTCCAGCCAGAGTACCTTCGTTTTTCCCACGGCCTTCAGAATTGCTGAGTTCTTCGGGGGCACTACCGAGGAGACGACCACCTTCCTCACATTTCGTTTTCCGAGAAATCCGGAGATTACGCCACTTGAAAGGCTGGCAGTAACGATGCGCGTCGGCGCGAAGACTCGGGTTTTAGATGCGAATGCAAATTTTACGTATGAATTACTGATATCGACTAACAGGTAATCGGAGCCGCGCGCCACGATCAAGATGCAGACACCTAAGGTGATGCGCCGTCAAGCGTCCCATTCATTCAAGGAATGCGCCGGGATGCCGGTTCCTGCTTGCTTGCGACTCACTTTCGCAACGCGTAGCGTCGCATTGTGAGAAAACTCGTGCACCGTCCGCGTCGGCTGCGGCGTTCATCTGCTCTGCGAAACCTTGTGCGCGAGACACACTTAAACGCCCACAATTTCGTTTTGCCGCTGTTTGTAAGTGAAAAGGTGCAGCAACGCAGGCCGATCGCCAGCATGCCAGGGGTTTTTCAGTTGTCTGTAAAGGAAGCTGCCGATGAAGCGCATGCCGCTCAGGACTTGGGGCTTCAAGCCCTTCTACTTTTCGGAATTCCCGAACAAAAAGATGAACAGGCTAGTGGCGCCTACGCTGAAAACGGAATCGTCCAAAAAGCGCTGCGAGCGATTAAATCAAAATGTCCGGACCTTGTCACGATTACCGATGTCTGCCTGTGCGAATATATGAGCCATGGTCATTGTGGGGTGATACGCATCGACGGAGATCATTTCCATGTTCTCAACGACGAGACAGTCGAGTTGCTAGTGAGGACGGCGCTCTCTCACGCCGCGGCCGGCGCGGATATCGTGGCGCCGAGCGACATGATGGACGGCCGTGTTGGTGCAATTCGCGCAGCGCTCGATGCCACAGGATTCGATCAAACTGCAATTATGAGTTATGCGGCCAAATTCGCATCGACTTTCTACGGGCCATTCCGTGAGGCTGCCGAGAGCCCGCCGCAGTTCGGTGATCGCCGCTCTTATCAGATGGATTTTGCCAACGCAAAGGAAGCCTTGCGTGAGGTAGCGCTGGATGTCGACGAAGGAGCGGACATCGTGATGATAAAACCTGCGTTGCCCTACATGGACATTTTGTGGCGTGTTCGTGAGCGATTTGGAAAACCGACCGCCGTTTATCATGTGAGCGGCGAGTATGCGATGGTCAAGAGCGCCGTCGAGCAAGGCCTTCTGAACGAGCGCGATGCCGCACTAGAGATCATGACTGCGCTTAAGCGAGCAGGGGCAGATATCATTGTCACCTATTGGGCACGCGAACTCGCGAGATGGCTGCGGGAATAAAACGCGCTCACGGCGAAACCGAGAGACACGCCCGGCTGAAGCGGCTGGCGTTTTTATGGGCGCAGACCCAAGACTATTCCGCGTGTGCAATGGAAGTGAGTCTGCCAAAATGCCGGTATCGTGCCGACGTCGCTGCGTATCGACTGACGCCTAAGAGAATTGGATCCACGGCGATTTTTGAGTGTAAACAGGCGCTTTGCGATTTGCGGCGAGATAATTGCCAGAGCGATGCCGCCCGCCAGCGACTCGAGACGATTTGCCAACGCCGCCAGCTTCTCGAAGAGTGTCTCCGCGCACACTATCCAAGCCTGCGGAACGGTGATTCCCTATTTCCTGAATTCGATCTGCATGATTTCACCGCGATCGGTCACCGTGGTCACGCGCGAATTTTGCGTGAGCTGCGCGCCTTGCAACATCGCCTCTATGATTGCACCAAGTTCGACAAATTGCTTCGCTATCGTTGCGCGAATTTGTATTTCCTCGTTCTACCTGAGTATTTATTCCGCGATTCGGAGATTCCTGTCAGCTGGGGCGCTCTTGTCGAAGCCGACGGTGCGCTGAAGCTCCTCCGTAAACCAATCTGGCATGAAACAACAGCCGAGTACCATGTTCGGCTTTTGCACCGAATCGCCGTGGCTGGGACACGCGCAATTAATCAAAAATTAAAAACTACATTCGACGAGATTGTCGCCGAGCGCTGTCAACCTTGCTAAATCAAGCGCGGCGGGTATACGGGGGACGCGCCCTACCATCTCTAATTCGCCGTTCCCTGGGAAATCGGCACGAGCAAATTGTGCCCGGTCATCGCCTTCGGTTGTGGCAGTCCAAGCAAAAACAAAAGAGTTGGCGCCAGGTCGGCTAGAATTCCGTCTTCGCACCGAAATCGCGCAGCATCGTTGGCCACGTAAATGAAATGTACAAGGTTGCTAGTGTGCGCAGTGTTGGGCGAACCATCAGAGTTGCGCATCCGCTCGCAATTGCCATGGTCGGCGGTCACAATGGCTTTGCCGTCAAGCTCGAGAAGTTTCGGAATAATTCGCGCCATGCATTTGTCTATCGTCTCTACAGCTTTGATTCCCGCTTGGACAACGCCGCTGTGGCCGACCATGTCGGGATTTGCGAAATTGAGTATGATCAGATCGTAGTTCGCCATCCCCGCGAGTAATTCCTCGGTGACCTCGAACGCGCTCATTTTCGGTTCTAAATCGTAGGTCGCGACCTTTGGCGAAGGAATCAATTTGCGGTCTTCGCCCGGAAACGGCTTCTCGATGCCTCCATTAAAAAAATAGGTGACATGCGCGTACTTTTCCGTCTCGGCGATGCGCAATTGGCGTTTGCCGGCCGCGCTGACGATCTCACCCAGGATGTCGGCAAGCTTTTCCGGCTCAAAAATAAACGGCGAAGAATAAGTCACGTCATATTGCGTCAGCGTGACGAACTCCACTTGCGGCCAGACCTCGCGGTCGAAGCCATCGAAATTCTTCAGCAAAAATGCCTGCGACAATTGACGCGCCCGGTCGGCCCGAAAGTTGAAAAACAAAACCACGTCGCCATCACGCACCCGCTGCTCATTTGCGTGAGAAAAAATCAATGGCGGCATGAACTCGTCCGTTTTGCCGTTTCTATATTGCTGATCCACTGCCGCCCAAGGCGAGGATTTGCAGATTTCGCCACGACCGAGAACAACGGCGTCCCACGCTTTTTTGGTGCGGTCCCAACGCCGATCGCGATCCATCGCAAAATACCTGCCTACCACCGTGACAATTTGCCCGCCGCTTTTCTCAAGTTCTTTCTCGCAAATTTTTAGGTAAGTGGCGCCGCCGGTGGGCGACGTGTCACGCCCGTCTGTGAACGCGTGGACGAAAATCTCCGCAACGCCTGCATCATGTGCCGCGTTCGCAAGAGCAATCATGTGCGAATAATGGCTGTGCACACCGCCGTCTGAAACCAGTCCAAGCAAATGCAGCCGGTGGCCGCGCGCTCTGGCAAACGTTTCTTGCAAAACCCGGTTGCGCGTTAGTTCGCCCTCCTTAATTGCCTTGTTAATTCGCGTCAGATCCTGGTAAACGATTCGACCAGCTCCCAGGTTTAGATGGCCGACTTCGGAGTTGCCCATTTGCCCTTCCGGAAGACCGACGTCGCCTCCGCTTGCGCTCAACTTGGAGCCTGGATAATCACGGTAGAGCTTCTCGTGAAATGGAGTCGATGCGAGAAGAGTTGCGTCGCCATTTTCCTTGCGCTTGTCCCTGCCACCCGGATTAATGCCCCAGCCGTCGCGAATGATAAGCAATACCGGACCAGCCATACGTCGCGCACTTTGCCGATGAATGAGAAGAACGACAAGCGGTTCTTTCTTCAATCGAGAACTGCTGGTACGGCGAATAAATTGGACTCCCATGTGTCATCAAGATTTGTCTCAGGCCGCTCCGTGTTCTGCTTGCAGCTTCATTTGCGGCGGTTGTAGACCGCCGCTACAGGGAAGGTGATGAAGTGGCGTAACCAATTGCTAGCGCTTTTTTGTCTCCTCGCCTTTGCTGGAGTTGGCGTTCTTTATTTTCAGCACTGGGTGATCCGGAAGCCTTTCGGAATCATCTTGTTTGTTGGAGAAGGCCTTTCCCCTGCCCGGATTGCCCCAAGCCGCGCCTACGCTGCTGGCGCTGGCACGCGCCTGAATGTGGACTCGATGGCTCATGCCGCTTTGGTGATGAATTATTCAAAGGATTTCGCAGCTCCGGACCAGCCCGCTGCCGCGACGGCAATTGCGACTGGTGAGAGAGTGGCCAATCGCGCCATTGCGATCAATGTCGACGGGAAAGCGATCAAGAGCATCGTTGAACTGGCCCGGGAATACGGGCGGGCTACGGGTCTCATAACGGACGCAAAGCTTACTGACCCGACCAGCGCAGCCTTTTATGCCCATCCCGGTGAGTCGAGCGATGGCGAGAAAATCGCAGCTGAGTTTGTCGATGGTGGAAATATCGACATCGCAATGGGTGGCGGAGCGGCACAATTTCTTCCAATCACAAAAGGCGGAGAAAGGCAGGATACTCGCGATCTCCTACTCGAACTCCGTGGCAACGGGTTCGATATTGTTCGAACCCGAGCCGAACTGGACGCGGTTCCCGCGTGGCGCCGTCCAAAACTGGTCGGCGTTTTTAGTAAAGAAGACCTCGCGTTTGTGAACCAGGTAGAAGAAAGAAGTCAGCAGCCGAGCCTCTCGGATATGGTGCGGCGAGCAATCCAATTACTCCAGTACAACGTCGGCGGCTATTTGCTGGTCGTTGATGCAGGGCTAATGCGAAAAGCAGCACTGGAAAACAATGGGGAAAGGACCCTCGGCGAGACGGTCGAACTGGACCGTGCAGTCGGCGTTGCACGAAGTTACGGAGGAGAAAAATCGACCATTGTAGTCTGCGGCGATGTAGCGATCGGGGGATTGAACCTGAATGGATTTCCTTTTCGTAAAGATAGCGGAATTGCCCTCTTAGGATTTAATTCTGCCGGTCAGCCTTGGATTACCTGGGCGACCGGACCGAATGGCGATAAATCGTACGGAGCGGCGAAAATACCGGGTAAACAAGACGAAAATCCGAACAAACAACCCCATGCGGAACAGCCGGAGCCAGCCGCATTTTACACGAAATCTGCCCTAGTCACTGTTGAAGACGTAATCGCGTTTGGCAATGGCCCTGGAACAGATGCTCTGGCAGGAGTAGTGGAGAGCACGAAGGTGTTCGAAATTCTGCGCAATGAGCTCTAACGGCCTTAGCCGCGTCAAACTTTAAATCGTTGACCGTTGGATCGTCACGAGATTGGATCGTCCGTTTCAACGGTGTAACGAACCATGAGTCGCACGGGTTTACCCATCCGTCCTTATTTTGCCATTTCACGATAAGGCAACCCCAACTCATACAGCGCGATCTCTTGCTGAAGCTCGGCCGCTAACGAATCATCACCCTGACTCTGCCCCACCTGTATCGCAGCCCGGGCGCCTTCGATCGCTTTTCCAAATTGGCCAGCCTCCGCATATGCCGCTGCCAACGTGCGGAGCACAAGCACATTGGTGCCTCCGGAAAGCTGGTCAGCTTGCTGCGCAAATCGAATCGCCCTGGCTCCGTTTCGCAATGATGCGTTGGAACCTGCGGCTAGCAACCACGCCAGATTATTCAGGGCGGAAACGGATTGAGGAGAAATCTCCAACGCCTTTTCGTAGTGTTGGATGGCTTCGGCCCATTGACCTCTTTCATCAAGAGCAATGGCCAGGACCGTATGACAGTCTGCGTTGTTAGGCTGGATCAACAAGGCAGCCCGGGAATGCTCAATTGCAGCATCGAGCTTCCCTTTCTCGAGCAGAGCGTGGCCGAGACCGTAACGGGCAAGAAAGTAATCGGGACGTATTGCCACCGCGTTTTGATAGTGAACGATCGCGTCGTCGATTCGTTTCTTTTGAAGAAGAGCATTGGCGAGCGCCACGTGGGCATCCGGATCGTTTGGCTGCATCCTGACCGCTTTGTCGCAATAGAAAATTGCCTCGTCCACCTGGCCTTTGCCCAGAAGGGCGGTGCCAAGATTGTAGTCGGCATCCCAAAAGTCAGGCTGCATTTCGAGCGTCGTCCGGTAATGACGAATCGCCTCGTCAAGCTAGCCTTTTCCAAAAAGTACGATGCCCAAATTATTGTGAGCCATCCAGCAACTGGGATTTCTGGCCAGAGTCGTGCGCCAGAGTGTTTCGATGTTGCCATACATCGCCGCTTGTCGCCACGTGAGTGTCGCCAACACTGCCGGCACAAAGAGCGCCGCGCTTAAGACTAAGGTGCGACCGTTCTTAAACGTGTCGGCCAACTTGACCAGACCGGCAGACGCCAATGCGATCGGACCGATACAGGCCAGTACTGATAATGGTCGGCCACAAACGTGTAGCGAAATGTATAAAGCATGATGAGCCCCAGCACCGGGCTCAGGGTCGCAACGAAAAATGTCGCTGCGACCTCAACGCTGCGCCCCAGATACCGACGAAGAAAATAGATTGCCGCGCACACGATAACTCCCGCCAACAGCCACGCGAAGTTGCGCAGATGAGTCGGCGCGATATCCCACCGCGGATAAATAAATGTGAGATTAGATGGCCAGATGAGTTTGCTGAAATAAAACCAAACGGCACGGCTCGTCCCCTGATGGTACCGCTCCCACCACATCGCTAACACGCCCATGGCGACGCCAAGAGCAAGGAAAGGTATGATCTGGATAATTCGCTTCCAACTGATAGGCGTCCTCTGCAACCACAAAATTAAGAATAATGCCGCAGGCAGCGTGCAAGCCGTTGTCTTGGCCGACAGCGCCAGTAGATAAAGGATCAGGGCGAGTCCATAAAACAGCCAGGGCCGTTTCGTTCTTCCGTCAACGAATGCAATCCAGGCCAGCAGCGTGACCAAAAAGAAAAAGCCCATGAGGACATTTTTCCGTTCCGTGATCCAAGCGACTGATTCCACCTGCACGGGATGCAGAGCAAAAATTGCTCCGGCCAGCCACGCTCCCGGTACCTTTAGCCGCGCCAGGACCAGCCACACCGGCAGGGTGTTGGCGACATGCAGCACAAGATTGACCCAGTGATAACATGTTGAGTTTAGTCCCCAAAGCCCGTGTTCGATGCGAAACGTTGTATAGACCAGCGGGAAATACTGCGAAGGCGAATCGAACGAAAACCAGATTCGGCGCAGACCGTCGGGCGCCGTTAGCAGCTCATTATTGGTGATGTAAACGTCGTCGTCCCAAAGAAACCCCCATCCCAAGCAGGCCGATACACAAAAATCGTTACAGCCGTCAAAACAAAAGCAAAAATGAATGCCCGACGGCTTGAAGAGAAAAGACGACCGGTAATTTCACGCATAAGCTACCCGCAACTCACTCGAATTGACGGAAGTGGGCTCCTTCCAAGCCGCGGACTAGTAGAGGGGGGAAACTCCTGTGGATCTGAGGAGACGGCATAATTTCAAACGCCCGGGTTGCAACCTCCCGTTTCTCGTCGGAATAGCAGCTTTCGTGACTGATAAGATCGACGAGAGCGGCGGGCCTTTGTGTGCCGGGTGGTGGATTCTGGCCATAATCGTTTTGGGCCTCGTTATTGCCATCAGAATTCGGCTTCTTGGAGTTCCTCTTGAGCGCGACGAAGGCGAATACGCTTATGCCGGTCGACTCATCTTGCAAGGTGTTACACCATACACGCTCGCTTACAACATGAAGTTCCCCGGCACTTATGCAGCCTACGCCGCAATCATGTCGATCTTTGGACAAACAATAACCGGAATCCATTTGGGACTGCTTCTCGTCAATGCAGCTACGATCATTTTGATCTTTTTACTGGGCCGCCGACTTGTGAATTCTGTCGTGGGACTGACCGCGGGAATGAGTTATGCCGTGCTCTCTGTAAGTCCCTCCGTGCTGGGGTTTGCAGGCCACGCCACACATTTTGTGTTGCTCCCGGTCCTTGGCGGAACATTGCTTCTGCTCAAAGCCAGAGACCGGCAAGCTTTTGGATGCCTATTCACGAGTGGGTTGCTCTTCGGCCTTGGAGTGTTAATGAAACAGCCGGCGGTTTTCTTCGCTCTATTTGGAGCGATTTATCTCGTTTCCAACAATCTTCACCGTCGATTCCGCCTTGAAAAAACTTTTCAGCGAACCCTAATTTTTAGCGCCGGCGTAATTCTTCCCTTCGGAATTACTTGCCTCCTGCTCTGGCGCATCGGCGTGTTCGACAGGTTCTGGTTTTGGACAATCGATTACGCGCGTCAGTACGGCAGCCTGGTTCCTTTCAGCCAGGCGCCGCGATTTTTCTTTTACAGCGCAAAGGAAGTGATTGTGGCGTGCTGGCCGATCTGGACGCTGGCAGGAATCGGACTGGTTGGGGGTTTGTGGAAGCGGCGAATACGTCCTATCGCAGCTTTTCTCCTCGGCTTCCTATTCTTTTCTGTATTGGCGCTATGCCCAGGATTCTATTTTCGATTGCACTATTTCATCCTGGTGCTTCCAGCTGTCTCGCTGCTCGCGGGCGTTGGTATCGGCAGATTGTTGGATCTCAGTGTAGATCGATTGATCGTAGTCCGATTTATCCCCGTCCTGATTCTAGGATTCGCTCTTGCCTGGCCAATTCTCGTCGAACGAAAACTCTTTTTTGAAGCCTCGCCGACCGACGCTTCTCGATTGATTTATCCAGAGGGTCCTTTCGTGGAATCCATCAGGATTGCAGAATATCTGCGTGAACATACAACCCGAAATGACACGATCGCCGTGCTGGGTTCCGAGCCGCAGATTTACTTTTATTCCGACCGACATTCCGCAACCGGCTACATTTACACGTACGGCCTGATGGAACCCCAAAAGTATACCAGCCAAATGCAGCAGGAAATGATTCGGGAGATTGAACGCGCCCGTCCCAAATTTCTCATCTCTGTGGTGATGCCTGATTCGTGGCTGGAACGGCCGGAATCTGAGCGGTTGATTTTCACCTGGGCTAATGAATATGCGGCGCAAAACTATACTGTTGCGGGTTTCGTGAACATGGTGGCACCAGGCAAAACAGATTATTATTTTGATAACGTACCGCAATCAGTGCCCCAGCTGGGAAAATACATTTTGATCTACCAGAGGAAGTCCTAGAGAAATGACGAAGCACGAACGTCGAATGACGAAACAAATCCGAATGATTAAATGACGAAGCCGGAGTGCACCCTGCTTTTAGTTGGGTTTCGTCATTCCTTCGTCATAAGGCATGGGTCATTTGTCATTTCTTGAAGATGAAGACAACACTGAACCGCTGTTGGCTAACTGTCGGTATCTGCCTTTTTCTCGCTCTGCTTACCTGGCTTGTTTTTGGCCAAACGCTCTGGCACGACTTCATTAACTACGATGATCCGCGTTACGTTTATGAGGACACGAAAATAACAGGTGGTCTTAGCATCAGCGGTATTGCCTGGGCATTTACACATATCCACTCCCTGAACTGGCATCCGCTGACGACCATTTCGCACATGCTCGACTGCCAGCTATATGGGTTGAAGGCAGGATGGCATCATTTTACGAATGTCCTCCTCCATACCGTGGCGGCGATGCTCCTTTTTCTTGCGTTGCAACAGATGACCGGATCGGTTTGGCGAAGCGCTTTTGTTGCGGCGGTGTTCGCAATTCATCCGTTGCGTGTCGAATCGGTTGCCTGGATTGCAGAACGAAAGGATGTGCTGAGCGGTGTCTTCTTCATGCTGACATTGCTCGCCTACGTGAATTATGTGCGTTTACCTCGGATCAGAGGTTATCTGGCTGTGGTATTCCTATTCGCCTGTGGACTCATGTCTAAGCCGATGCTGGTGACATTGCCATGTGTGCTCTTGCTTCTCGACTACTGGCCTCTCAATAGAATCAAAGATCAATTGTGGAAGCGTGTAGTGGAAAAAATCCCGTTGATCGCGCTGTCGGCTGTTTCAAGTGTCATCACGTTTCTTGTTCAGAAAAGTGCCGTCGGCCAGACCGAGGAGTTGCCGATATTCGAACGAATTAACAACGCGGTAGTCAGCTATGTCCTCTACATCTGGCAGATGCTTTGGCCGGTGAACCTCGCAGTGTTCTACCCGCATCCGGAGAATCGGCTACCGCTTTGGGAAATCGTTTGCTGTCTCCTCGTTGTAATGTGTATCACGGTGGCAGCCATCGCTCTGCGAACACATCGACCGTACCTGCTTACGGGTTGGTTGTGGTATCTGGGAATGCTTGTCCCGGTGATCGGACTGGTGCAAGTGGGATGGCAGGGCCACGCTGATCGATACACGTATTTACCTCAAATTGGCCTGTACATAGCAGCCACTTGGGCAGTGGCCGACTTGACCATTTTGTATCGATATCAACGCGCAATTTTGAGCACTGCTGCAATACTTGTCATCGCCGCTTTGAGCTCTTGCACATGGGTTCAGAGCTCGTACTGGCGCGATAGCGAAACGTTATTCAGGCATGCCCTTGCCGTAACCACAAACAATGATGTGGCTGAAAATAATCTTGGCATCGTCTTTCTGGGGCAAGGTAAGCTGGACGAAGCCATCTCGCTGCTGCAATCAGCCGTCGATCTGCGGCCAGACAATAGTCCTGCCCATGAGAACCTTGCCAAGGCACTCCTTCAAAAAGGCCAGGTTGCCGACGCGCTAGTTCACTACCGTAAATTACTCGACCTACAACCCGACAACATGGAGGTCCACAATATCGTGGGCACCGTTCTTGTTCAGCAAGGTCGTGTCAAGGAAGGCGCCGAAGAGTGGGAGAAGGTGTTGTCGGTTGATGCCGACAATGGAAACGCAATGAGCAATCTCGCCTGGGTATTTGCCACGTCACCAGACCAGTCGATTCGAAATGGCGCTAAAGCGGTCCAACTGGCAGAGCAAGCCGTACGCATCTCGGGAGGCAGAATAGCAATACTCTTCCGCACGTTGGCGGCGGCATACGCAGAAGATGGGCGGTTCTCGGACGCAATCCAGACTGCGCAGCGCGGCATCCAATTGGCCAATAGCCAGGGGAACGCCGGTCTGGCTAGTGAACTTCAAGCCAACATCGAGCTTTACCGGAAACAGCAACCGTTACGCGACCCTAGCCTAACAGATGCCAGCTCGTCACCACATATCGAATAAGAGGAAGCGACAAAGGGATCCCCGGCCACGTGAACTACCACGGGGCGTTCACAGCCGCAGTGTAATTGTCGGTATATACCTCCTCCTTACCGCGCTTAGTCTGGCCGTATTCAGTCAAGCACTTCATTATAATTTCGTTAATTTCGACGACGATGTGTACGTTTACAACGCCCCGGCCATTCAGGCCGGGTTGACGCTAGAAGGGATGGCAGCCGCCTTTACCAGCCCGCACGCAGGCAACTGGCATCCGTTAACGACTCTATCACATATGTTGGACTGTGGGCTATACGGCTTAAACGCTGGCGGCCACCATGCCACGAACGTCGTGTTGCATACCATCGCGGCGCTTTTGCTGTTTCATGTGATGCGGCAGATGACCGGCGCATTTTGGAAGAGTGCCATTGTCGCTGCACTATTTGCCGTTCACCCGCTGCACGTCGAGTCGGTGGCATGGGTGAGCGAGCGCAAAGACGTTCTGAGCGCAGTTTTCTTTTTTCTCATGCTGGACGCATACGTTCGCTACGCACGGGCGGCGACGATAACGCGTTATCTCGTGGTGACTGTTCTGTTCGTAGCAGGACTTATGTCCAAGCCCATGCTGGTAACCGCCCCGATTGTGCTTCTCGTTTTGGATTACTGGCCGCTCCGTCGTTTTGAGCAAATCGTTTCCACAACGGGGAAGGCGAAAATCCTGCAGTCAGACGATCAAAGGCGCATAATACAATGCCTTTTTGTGGAAAAGATTCCCTGGCTGATCCTTTCCGCCGGTGCCGGTATCGTCACATTTGCGCTGCAAAAACGCGCTGCTGGGGCAATCCCTGCGCTGCCGTTTCTCTGGAGGGGGCAGAATGCGGTCACGAGTTACGTCATTTACGTCTGGAAAACATTGTGGCCGACGCGCCTCGCCGTTTTTTATCCTCATCCAAATGATACTTTGGCAACTTGGCAGGTTGTCCTCGCGATTGCATTTTTCCTCGCCATCACTTGTGCGGCAATCGTTTGGCGAGATAAGCGACCTTATCTGTTTACCGGTTGGTTCTGGTACCTTGTTATGCTGGTTCCAGTGATTGGGCTTGTTCAGGTTGGTGAACAAGGTCATGCCGATCGTTATGCCTACCTTCCTTCTATCGGTTTGTTTCTGATGGCAGTTTGGGCTGCCGGCGACGTCGCAGCAATGGGCCAGGTCAGATTATGGCGCGGCATAGCTACCGCAGGCACCATAGTGATCATTGCTGCCCTGGGATGCGCGGCCTTTGCTCAAACTTCGTACTGGCGAAACAGCGAGACGCTTTGGGAGCATACTCTCGCCGTCACCAGTAACAACGATGTTGCCCACAATAATCTCGGGTATCTGTGTGTCGACCGCGGTGAACTGGACAAAGCGATGTCGCATTTCGAGGCCGCGTCGAAAATCAGGGCTGGTAAGTTAGATCCTCATTACAACCTAGGTACCGCGTTTGTAGAAATGAATGTCGGAGACGCCCTGGCGAGAAAAGGGCAGCCCGATGAAGCGATGGTCCACTTCGAACAAGCGATAAAGCTGCAACCCGATTACGCAGAAGCCTATTACAATCGCGGAAACGTTCTTTATGGAAAGGGGAGGATCGACGAAGCAATCGCTGATTTTGAGAAGACTCTTCAAATCCAACCCAACGACGCCGATGCTCATACCGGCCTTGGTAACGCGCTTCTGCGCAAAGGCGCCCTGAAGGAGGTGATCGCGCACTACAACCAGGCGATGGCGTTAGCGCCCAAAGATCCGCACTCTCGTAGCAACCTTGCCTGGGTGCTAGCAACATCAAGTGATGCCTCGATCCGTGACGGCGCAAAGGCGGTCGAGCTAGCGAAGCAGGCAGTATCCCTGGCAGGTGGTAGAGAACCCCTTTTTCTTCGGACGCTCGCTGCCGCTTATGCAGAAACCGGCCGTTTCTCTGACGCCATCGCGGTGATACAACAAGGTGTAGCCACTGCCAGGGTGCAGGGGAAAACCGGTCTGGCGAATCTTCTAGAAGAAGACGTTTTGCTCTATCGCGAGCAGCTTCCGCTTCGACGAACATCTCCCGGGGATTAAGTCAGAGCGTTGTGCGGCTCGCGATAAAGGAGTTCGGGCAGATCGTTATCTCCCCTGCTTATGATAGGGCAACCCGAGTTCGTACAGCGAGATTTCGTCCCGCAGAGCACTGGACAGAGTGGAGTTCCCCTGAATCTCCGCCGCTTGCAATGCCTGTTCAGCAGTTTTCTTAGCCTCAACAAAACGGCCGGTCTCAGCGTATGCCGCAGCAAGGATGCGCAAAACAATTGGATGATTTTCGCCCCGGGAGCTTTCAGATTCTGCGCGCTCGGCCAAAAGGACAGCCTCTGGTCCATTTCGAAGCGCTGGGTCGGCAGCAGTCGCCAGCAGCCATGCCAGATTGCTCTGGGAAGCTACGTTATCAGGCGCAATCCGAAGCACATGTCTGTACTCCGCAATTGCATCTCGGATGTGGCCTTTTGCGAGGTACGCGCTTCCCAGATTTGCGCGAGCATCCGCATTGTCCGAGCTCAACTCGAGGACTTTTTGATAGTGAACGATCGCCTCATCCATTCGATTCCTTCGAAATAAAGCGCTCGCCAGGTTGTACTGAGCCTCAGGCTGATTTGGCGATAACGCGAGGCAGGCTGAGTAATAAGCGATGGCACCATCTAAATCATCCTTAGAAAGAAGCGCGCCCGCCAGATTACAGGAGGCATCGGCGTAATCTGGTTGGATCATCAGGGCCTTTCGATAATGAGCGATCGCCTCATCTGTACGCCCGTTGGCCAAAAGCGTAGCGCCAAGATTATTGTGTGCATCTGCATCGTAAGGATTTATTTCCAATGCTTTCTCATAATGAGCGATAGCTTGTTCAACCAGGCCCTTCTGTGCGAGAAGCCGGCCTAGATTGTAATGCGCTTCCTCATAGACTGGCCGCAGTTCAACCGCCTCGCGATAATGACTAATCGCCCCATCAGTGTCCCCTTGTTCGTTCAGAGCGATTCCCAAATTGTAATGCGCCATCCAGCAACCGGGATTCCTTGTCAGCGTCGCTGTGTACAGGGTGACAAGATTGTGGTAAACGGCAGTTTGTCGCCATGTTAGAGCAACAAGCAACAGAAGCACGACCCCACATGTCCCAACGAGCGGCGTTGTAACCACAGCGCTGCCTGCCACCCCGGAGCCTTGAGGAGTCGCGTGTCGCGATGTCAATGGCAACGCTGAGAGGTGCCTCGACGCAGCGAGGCGGCTACAACCTGTTACGATGCCTGCGCCAGCCAATGCCAGCGGCCCCATGCTCGCCAGATATTGAAAATGATCACTTACAAACGAGTAGCGAAAGAAATAGACGCTAAAAAATCCAAGCACAGGGAACAGCGAAACCACATAGTATGCGGCGGCAAAAAATATGGCGCGGCTCCATCTTGCGCGGTTCAACCACAAGGCAAGTAACCCGGCTAATGCCGCGAGGAGCGGCAAATAACCTGTTGGCTGGGACGAATCAATCTCCCACCGTGGATAGATGAAGATCAGCGGATGCGGCCAGATCAGCTTCGCCAGGTAAAACCATATCGCGCGCCCTGCGATGATAAGCCGGTCTGGCCAGGTCTGTGCCCACTCAGTGCCAGTTGCGCCAGCGTGAAACTTCTGTTCGAAAATCGTCCAGACGCTGGCAAGTGCGGATATTAACACAAACGGCGCAAGCGCTACAACATCACGCCAGTGGGTCCGTCCTGTTTGCCACCAGATACAGAGGAAAAGGACTACAGGCAACATGACCACAGAAGGCTTGCTTAGGGTCGCCAGGATGAAGAAGACTAGGGACGAAGCAAAAAGCAAGGAGCGGCGATCTCCAGTCCGCCGCAGGAGCGAACGGGAGACCGCCCGTCCTTGGATTGCTCCATGCGATTTCAGAAAACAGAAGACCGACAACAGATAAAAGAAGCCCGATTGCGTGTTTTTCAACTCGGTTACCCAAGCGACTGATTGGACCATTACGGGGTGCAGGGCCCACAGAGCCGCCCCCAACCACGCGCCGCGAACATCAAGTTGCCGCAAAATCCGCCAGAGTAAGACAGCTGATCCGGCGTGGAAAAGCACATTCAGAAGATGGTATGGCCAGGGTGATAAGCCGACCACCTTGTGCACTATCCAAAAAGTCGTAAGCACGAGCGGGTAGTAGACTGCCCGCGCGCTCGTCCAAACTTCTTTCAATCCCAGCGGACCAACAATGCAGGGGTTTCGAGTCAGATGTGATTCGTCATCCCAAATGAAGCCGGCATTAAAGACTCGAGCGTAGGAGACAAAAACGAGGGCGATTAGAAGGAACGCCCAAAGCCATTCTCTTTGCCGCGACAATCTCTGTAAGTCTGGCGGTCCGCTAACAATGGCCGGTGTAGTGGGCATCGTCTTTAGCTAATGCTCCAGGTCATTTCGAGTGTCGTAAGGCGGTCGACAAGCCTCTCAGCTTATCACTTTCATGAGACGTTAGCACGAAGATCAACCAGTGTGGGTTCGAGCCACACAGACTCAAGGGTCCACGCAACGCCACAGCAATCGGGAAAGATCATCTGCCGTAATTTGATTCCCCTAATGGCCTGCGCTACACATGGTCGATCTAGTCTGCGGAATGGCAAAGCGCATTTCCACCCCGTCAACAGCCTCAAAGCGCCTAGTAGCGATTGGGATTTGTGCTGTCCTTGCCGCGATCACGTGGTTGGTTTTCGGCCAAACCCTGGGACATCAATTCGTGAGCTTCGACGACCCAGAGTACGTCTATGGGAATAGAGACGTCGCCGCAGGGCTGTCGCTGGGAGGGATCGCTTGGGGCTTTACCCACATAATAGCCGGTAACTGGCACCCCATCACGACCATTTCGCACATGTTGGATTGCCAACTGTACGGGGTAAACGCTAGCGGGCATCATTTCACCAATGTTCTTTTGCACACGATAGCCGTCATCCTCCTGTTTCTCGCGTTGCAGCAAATGACTGGGAGCTTGTGGCGAAGCGGTTTTGTTGCAGCGCTGTTCGCAATTCATCCGTTGCACGTGGAATCGGTGGCGTGGATCTCCGAGCGGAAGGACGTGTTGAGTGCGGTGTTTTTCATGCTGACCCTCGGTGCCTACGTACGCTATGTCCGCGCCCTTTCACTCGCAGCCTACCTGCTCGTCCTGCTCATGTTCGCTCTCGGTCTGATGTCGAAACCGATGCTGGTGACCCTTCCATTCGTTCTTCTGCTGTTGGATTACTGGCCCCTCAGCAGAATCAGAGCTCCCGGATTTGCAAAGGGGAGGGGGAAACCGATGATCAGAAGTCAGTGGCCGATCGTCAGTCGCCTCATAACGGAAAAAATTCCTTTGTTAGCACTGTCTGCTGTTTCGTCCGTAATAACTTGGCTGACACACCTCCAAAGTGCGGGAAGTAAAAATCAGTTGCCATTCACATGGCGATTCAACAACGCTGTTGTCAGCTATGTGGCCTACATCTGGCAGATGTTCTGGCCCGTCCGCCTGGCAGCTTTCTATCCTCACCCCAATGATCAGCTGGCTCTCTGGCAGGTTCTTTTGGCAATTGCATTTCTCATCGCAATCACCCTGCTCGCAATTCGTTGGCGGAAAGAACGACCGTACGTTTTCACCGGCTGGTTTTGGTATGTGGGAATGCTTGTTCCGGTGATTGGGCTCGTGCAGGCCGGCGAACAAGCGCGCGCGGATCGGTATACTTACCTGCCGCAAATCGGTTTGTATGTCGTTATCGCTTGGGGCATTCCAGACCTGATACTGTCCATAACGCGTCGTGAACGCAACCAAAGCGGCGAGTACACGCTGCTCTGCGCCGCGACGTCTGTAATGATCGTCATCTTGTTGAGCTGGCGTGCGTTTGTGCAAACGTCGTATTGGAAAAATAGCGAGGCGCTCTGGAACCACGCGTTGACTGTCACGGGTGACAACGACGTAGCGCATAACAATCTCGGTAATCTGTTCTTGCAACGCCGCGAATTGGACAGCGCGCGCTCGCACTTCGAGACCGCATTGAAGATTCGCGCTCGCACCGCTGCCCCTTATTACAACTTTGGTGGCGCACTCATCGAAAATAGTCTCGCCGCTATTCTCGCCCAAAGAGGCCTCATCAATGAATCGATCAGCCATCATCACAAGGCAATAAGCATGCGACCTGATTATGGCGATCCTTATCTCAACCTTGGCAACCTTCTGTTTCAGCAGGGCCAAATCGACGATGCGATGGCCCAATGGGAGAAGGCGCTTGGGACACAGCCACACGACGCAGTTTTTCATGCCCTTCTGGGCGACGCGTTTCTACGAGCAGGATCACAGAAGGTTGCGATCGCGGAGTACGAGCGTGCAGCGCAGATTTCCGCGCAGGACCCGCTGGCCCGTAACAATTTGGCCTGGCTCCTCGCGACCTCTCCTGATGCTTCAATTCGCGATGGAAATCGGGCAATCGAGCTCGCGAAAGAGGCTGTCCGACTCTCCCGCGGCAAAGATCCCAATTACCTCCGAACCCTTGCCGCTGCGTTCGCTGAAGCTGGCCATTTCGGTGAGGCGAAAGAAACTGCTCGGCAGGCTCTGCAAGCAGCCGAGAGGCGGAGCAACTCTGTTTTGGCCAACGCGCTTAGGGATGAAATCGCACTTTATGAGCTCGGCCTGCCGTATCACAAGTAAAGCCGGGTGAGCGTTCAACAAGCGGCGATTTCCCAACCGCTCGTCGCTGCCAAAGCCAACGAGCCGTTGCCCGAGAATATCTACTTTGCTGATCTCGACAAATTCTATCCGGCAAACAACGCTGCCGAACTGCGACCGTACACTCAGAAAGCAAAACGGGGCCGGGCTCGTTACAAGCCCGGCCGCTGTGAATTGTATTAGCTGATTTTTAGAACCGCTTCTTTAGCCCGACGTACCAGAACCGGCCTTTGATCGTGGTTAGTGACTCGTCGTAGCCGTTCTCGAAGTTGCCGGCCACGAATGGCGGGTCTTCGTCGGTTACGTTCTGCATACCAAGTGTAACCGTGGTGTTGTTAAGCCACCATTGCCAGTTGCTGCAGCCGTACTCGGCCGTGGACACCGGGACGACATTCTTCTCCTTGCCGTCCTTCATTTTCACGTTCTTGCCGCCATCCTTAGCATATCCAGGGACCTCGGCCGGAGCGGGCGCCGGGAAGTTAAACGTATAGTTTAAGATCAGGTCGAACGTAGTCCACATCGCCACTTTCCGCGCATGTAGGCCGTCTTGGCCGGTTGTAGGGTCAGTTCGCGGCGTTTGCTGCTTGGGCGTTCCGCCGTCGTAAGTTCCGACCAGAGAGACGTTGTCATCTTCATACTGGCCGATCCAGTGAACAACTGCTCCAACATCCAAGCCACCCAACCATGTGTCCGCCGGGCCATCGTAGAAGATACTGAAATTGGCTCGATTTCTCGGCAGCGAACTGGTCAATGTGAATGATGTAGGCAGGAATTCGCCAGCGATACCGAAACGCTTGGTACCGGGAGCAGGCTGAAGCTCAGCACGGGACAGGTAGGTGCCGTTGATTGTCGTGGTCAGCCGACCGAAATCTCCACCGCCGAAGATCGTCGAATCCAGGATATAGATCGCTTCGTAATCGAGACCTTCGAAAATCGCACCCGAAATGTTTTGGCTCGGGTCGAGCACGAGTGTGACTGGCCCCGGCTCCCCAGTCGGGTTGGTACCGGCACTACGGGTTACCTGCGTCCCGCCGGGGTTTGTAATGACTGACGCGCCGTTTGGCGCCGCAGTAGAGTTGATAATGAACTGCGCGCCGAGGGGCGCGACAATGTCGCGCAGGTCGATGTGCCACCAATCCGCGCTTACTGTCAAACCCTTGAGCCATTTCGGGCTGTACACGATCCCGTAAGTCCACTCATAGGCAGTTTCCGGATGGAGAAAGGGATTTCCGCTAAGGCGTTCCTCGATCTGCGGCTCAGTCTGGGTAGAATTTGGATCAACAACCAGCGGGAAGCTCTGCGAACCGGCAGGATTGAGCTCGAGCACCGTCGGCGCGTGGAACGCTTCAGAATAACTGCCACGCAGTGTCACCGCTCCGATATACTTGGGATCGACCGGCTGCCAGCGTACCGATACTTTCGGCTTCTGTGCGTCGTATGTAGTGTGCGCTGCCGGGAACGACGTACTTAGCACGGCCGTAGTGTTCTGGCTGAACCACTGCTCCCGCTCGGCAAAGTCAACTTCGAAGCTATAGAAGCCAGGGAAGTTCCATGTGGGACTGGTAAACGGTACCCGCACTTCCTCGTAGATCGACCAAACATCCCGGTTCACCCTCGCGCCTTCACGATCAGTTGAGCCGATGGTTTGGAACGTCGTATTGAGTGAGTCGGGCCTGCGATTCCATCTCTCCCCGTAGTACTCGCCGCCGATCGCAAACGACACTGGACCGGCAGGCAGATTAAACAGATCGCCGTTAAACGTGGCGTAAGCCAATGGCATCTCATACTCGGCGGTGTTATGAAGATTTACGTAAACCCTGTTTATCGCCGCATTCGAATTGCGACCAAAGAAACCTAAGAACGGATTAAAGGCCGTGCGTGGATTCGTATCCATCAACGCATCTCGCAGACCAGGCTGGCTGACCTCACCCAGCGACAAGTCCTGTCCTTCGTTGCGAGAGTAGCGGAAGCCCGTCTCCCAGTTCCACGTCTTGAAATAATCCCCAAATTCTCCCATCTCACCCTTCATTCCAACATCGAAAAGCATATCCCAGTAAGTAAACTTCTCGCTTCTGAGACCGCTATCGTTGATACCGCGGAACCGGACGCCGGTAGTTATGGGTGTTAGGACACCGTTAATAGCCAGCGTCGTATCTCCGACGGTGAACGGATTAAACGCATTCTGAATTGGCACACTGATGCCGGCAGCGCTAAACCCTACGCTGGTTGTGTTACCCGCTGCGTCCACTGCCTTAAACGGATCGGGCGTAAACGGAGCAGCCGCCAGGGCTGAATCGAAAAACGACCGCGCAATTTTGAAATCGGCAAATACCGTCAGGTACTTGTCGCAGATATCACGCGTGAACGAGCCGTAGAACACCTGGCGATCTGCCGGAGGCAGCGCTGGCGTGAAAGCGGCGAAGTTAAAGAACAGGTAGTTTCCATCGCCAGGCGTACCGTTAACAATTCCCGGTACCGCACCCGGGGGAGTATAAAATGGAGAAGTCGCAACGGTGGTAGACGAATGCGGCGTCGGAGAATTCCCGCTGAAAAACAACCTGGGAATCAAACGTTGACCTGCCACTCGGCCAGGTTCGTTGCCACTGCGAACGTCGAATCCGCCAAACGGAACAAAATTCCCGTTACTGGAAATGTCGCGGTCGCGGCTGAACAGGCCACCGGTGCGCTGGTAGAAATCGGCGATCACCACGATGTCGGTCTTGTCGTCGCCGGTGCCGGCTTTCAACCACGCTTCCCATTCACCCATGTCGTTGGAGCCTCCGAGGTTCGTGTTCCCGTACGTGCCACCGATCTCCAACCCACGGAACTTATGGATCAAGAAGAAGTTGACCACACCGGCCACGGCATCGGCTCCGTACACAGCCGAGGCGCCGTCCTTCAGGATGTCGATGTGATCGATCATCGAGAAGGGAATCAGCTGAATGTCGTAGCCGCCGAATAGTGCGGCCTGCGCGATGCGCTTGCCGTCGATCAGGATCAGCGTCTCTTTTGGCAGCAGGCCGCGCAAGTTCAATTGCACGGTACCATCACCGCCGTTTGCAATGTTCTGGTTAACGGTGCCGCCGGCCTCTTGCGGTATGAACGTAGTCAGGTCGGTGGCATTACGGATACCCAGCTTCTCGATGTCTTGCGGACGGTAGGTGTCCACCGGGTTCGGGCCGGTCTCTTCCGCCGTGGGAATGTTTGAACCGGTCACGATGACGCGCTCGACCTCACTAGCCGGAGTCCCCGGCTCTGCTGGGCCAGCCGGCGCCGGCAACTGAGCGGATGCGCTTGATGCAAAAATTAGAGGAAATCCCACGGCCGCCACACAGACGACACCAAGAAATCCGAGTTTATTTAGCACGTTTTTAGTCATTAGTTTCTCCATTGGTTTGGTTAGGTTTTGACACGCTTATTAAATCTCTCCGGCCCTGACAAGCTTTTTTTTCACTTTTTTCAAAGTTTTTTTGAACGGCTTTCTGGACCTATTTGTCGCGTCGACCCCACCGTTTAATGAACGCGTCAGGGGCTGGCAAGCTTTTTTTTGAATTTTTTAAAACTTTTTTTGAGCGGGCGAAAACCACGAATGGACACTAATTGACACGAATTGTTTTCCGCAAATCACGCGAATTGACGGCAATAAAAATACGCGGAAATCAACGCCGGATTCTGTCAGCCGAAGGAAAATGAATGTTGCGTGATCGCTGCGCTATCTGCGCGCTGCCGGATTTAGGATAGATGATTTGCGAAACGGCGATTCTATTCGTGTGATTCGCGGGCTCTTCTCACCGTTAAGATATTCGTGTTTATTCGTGGTTGGCCTGATTCAAACTAAAGAAATTGTAGCGACTGAAAAATGCCGGCCAGTTAACCGTCAATTGCGAAACTGTGATGAAGAGCACAATTGCTCCGCTTAAAATTATCCGAGGCCAGATCCGAGGAGTCCAAAAAAACGCGCAGTCCATCGCCTGGGAGTAAAGCAAGAAAAATGGAACCGCTGCACCGCTGAGCAGCCTTCCGGAAGTGAAAAACGGATGCTCACGGGACGGATACACGCAAAGCCCGAAGTCGAAGGCCATTGATAAAAGCGCAACTAACAACACCAAAACGGCGAAGCTTGAGACTGCGAGCCAAAGAGCCTGTCGTTGAAAGTCAGTGAGTTTGGTTGAGCGCAGAAACAGACTGATCACGGCGAGGCCAACCGCGAGCGTGGAAGAGACCCAGTAGAACGCGTCAATCGCTTGCCATGCGAGTCGCTTGCCGTGCCAGATGAACTCGCCCCGCCAGAAACTCGCCATTAATTCTGGCCAAAACTCTTTTACCCCACTCAGTGTGAAGATTGGGTGCGGCCACCAATTGCTAACCGGTTTGCGAGTCCATCCGAGGAACTCAATTTTCGAGGCAGTGGCAGTAAGATCGCCGAAGGTGTGATAATTCCATACAAACCAAATAGCGATTGGGACGACCGCGGATAACATCAACCCAGCGACCGATATCAAAACGGCGCGCGATTTTCTGCTTTGGGCCAGATGTCGAATCTTGAAGATCAGGGCTATTCCGGGCACCAAGAGGAGTAAAATGTTAGTCGCCTTGGCCAGACAGGTCGCGGCGAGCGCAAGGCCAGTCCACATTGCCAGAGGCAGAGTCGGTGGCTCGGCCCGCAAAAATTCTATCAAACCGATAAAAGCGATTCCAAAGCAGAGCGGAGAGAGCAAATCACTTTGTATTGAATAAAAAGTGGTCTGCGGCCAAACTGCCAGCAACAGCGGAACGCTTAGACGTATGAATTGCCGATCGGGAAATACGAACTTCGCAGCAACGTACCCGACCCAGACAAGAGCTGCGGCGGCGAACACGTTCAAAAAGCGAACCCAATACAACAGCCACGCGCCCGTAATCCCCATGATGCGGCCGAGATTCAGCCACAAGCCAGCGATAAAATAATAAAGTGGCGGCTCTCCTGATTCGTGGTTTTCATTGGATCGCCACCATGACGAATTCTTGTCTACGACGTTCTCGCGCTGTTCAGCTGGCAACGTCCAGTTTGGCGGCGGAAAATCGTTCGTCGCGAACTGCTGCGGAGCGATAAAGTACTCTGGCGTGCCGTACAAAGCGATGACATTTGCTGATTCGGGAGAATAGTGACCTAAACCGCGTGGCACGTCGCCTCGCGCGTATTTCATCACCAAATCGAGATGCGCTTGCTCATCTACATTGTTGAAAAACGGAAACGCCGCGGAAAACGTGAAGACGCGAAGCGCGGCAATCGCGCAAAATAGAAAGACCAACTTTCGCTCATGTCGCGTCGCAGGTCGGGACGCCGCCCTCATCGGCGCTTCCCCTCGATTACCGCGAGTTTTCCGTATTCGCTGATCAACGGCGCAACGGCTGCGAGTTGCAAGCGCTTCTCAACCGCAGCGCGAAAAGGCGAATCGCTCTCAAGTACAATCGCAACGTGTCCTTCAGGATCCGGTTCGCGCCAGGGAATTGTTTCCGGGTAAACACGATGTTGGTAACCAAAAAACGTGTCGGAGGCGGCGAACGCTTCGTGGCATTCGAACAGCAACGGATAAATAAAAGAAACAGTGGTCCACACGTCGGTTACGCCGTGTTGGCTCAGGTGGCGTTCGACGCCATCGAGAGCCCCGCCGGGAATCCGGGTCATACAATAGTTCTCTCCCTGATCGCAGAGCGTTAATGTTTCAATTTGATTGTGGCGCGCCATGTCTAGCATCAACGCAGTTCCCGTAGCTACCGCAACGGCAAAGACCCCGGCTCCGCCGAAAAGAATCAGCGTTTTGGAAGAAGCAAAGCAGCGCGCGAGCAATCGGCCAGTGAGTGCTGCAAAAAAGAAAGAACCGGCCAAAAAATAACCGGGCACTCGGAAGGGGGCTGTAACGTACGGAACAAAGCACGCCAATATCAGCATGAGCAGAAGCAGATCCCGCTCTTCATCCCCGCCTGCGAAACCGCCGCGAATCGCCTCCACAATTTTTGAAGGCGATCGGATGAATGGCCGGGCCGCAGCGCCTGCCGCCAGCAGGGCGATCGTGTAAAATACGAACCCCAAAACAGACTTCTCCGGGTAATACCAAAGAACGGTATCGGCACCGAAGAACTTCGGCATCTCCGTTAGGAAAATTTGTGAGAGTGTTTCCGGGTGAAAAAGCGCGGCAAGTCCGCCGCCACCTGTTTTTTCGAGCACAGCATTCCAGTTCGCGCAATCATGCGTGAGGTTGAACACAATGGCCGGCAAGTAGCCGGCGATGAAACCGGCGAGCGCGACGAGCGCGTTCTTAAGCGACAAGCTTCGGCGCAGCAAAATGAGAACCCATAGCGCCACGTTAAACGTGATTCCCAGCTCTAAATTCCAGATGCTCAACCCCGAGGCTACGCCGAAGAATAGAAATAGCGGCCACCTTCGGCTCGGGGTCGATTGAATCGATAAGAAGAGAATCGTCTGCAGAGGAATCGAAAGGAAATACCAGGAATAACCTCTCACTTGAAAGTGCCACTTGAGAAGTGAGGGAGTTATCGCAAACACAATCGTGCCCAGAAGGGCTGTGCGCTGGTTATAAAGGACTAGACACATCCGATAAAATAGAAAAAGGCACAGCAAGGACAGCACCACGATGCAGCCCTTCAACGAAGTGACGCTGACGCCGAGGAATGCGAACGCAACCGCGGCCAGATAAGCTTCCCATGCTGCACCTGCATTGTAGGGTTGACCATACATATAGAAGGGAAAATAACGTCCTTCCAAAATATGCTTCGCCATCAAGCCGATGATCGCCTCGTCGCTATGCACATGCGTCTGCGACGCCAACAGAATCGTGAGGCGTGTCGCTGCGACAACAATGAATAGTCCGATAAACAGGGCGTGTCGGCGCATTAAGCGTTTCTCTTCGCCAGCGCGATTAGCGGCGGATCCGTGGGAAATCGAGACTCGATATGAACCCTTTGCCTGCTCAAAGGCTCAAGCTGCCTAGGGTCGACAACCATACTTGATTATGGCGTATAAGGCTCGAAACCCATCACGCCACCCGATTTTTTTGCCCTCCTCGTATGTACGACCATAATAGGAAATTCCCACTTCGAAGATCCTACAGCCTACCTTCGCCAGTTTCGACACAATTTCGGGCTCAACGCCAAAACCATTTTCTTCTATCAGAATCGACTTGATGAGCGGAGCTTTGAAGACCTTATACCCCGTCTGCATGTCGGTCAGGTTAAGATTCGTGAACATGTTTGAAAGAAGCGTCAAAAACTTATTTGCGACCATGTGCCAAAAAAAGAGAACTCGATGCGGTCGACCGCCCAGGAACCGGGAACCCAGAACCGCGTCCGCTTTGTCTGACATAAGAGGCTCCAGAAGTGCCGGATAATCGTCGGGGCTGTACTCGAGGTCTGCGTCCTGGATGAGGACGAAATCGCCGGTTGCAGCCGCAAAACCTGTGCGCAAAGCCGCTCCCTTGCCCTGATTGACTTGATGATAAATGATGCGGTCGACCAGGTGGGAAACCTTTCCTTCCAGCACCGCCCTGGTGCCATCTTCCGAACAATCGTCAACTACGATAATCTCCCTGCTGCCGATTGGCGCCGCGCGAGCTGCCACGACGATCTTTTCAATTGTAGCTTTCTCGTTATAGCAGGGAATGACGATTGAGACTTTCATCTCTTTAGAGTGAGTTCAGTCTCGGTCAGGAGGATCGTTGTTGAGTTGCAATGTGCGAGCAGGACAAAGCATGGTTAACGTCAATCAGCTGGGGGGTGAAATCCGAACTCGCTCTGCAATTTCCCCCACAGCCAATCGACGGAACTATTCTTCTTGGCCGCGGCAGCATTTGTGGCAGCCAGCGCTTCCGCTTTGTCCACCTCGCCGTTTAAACAGTAAAGATAGGTAAGCAGATACGTGTCGTCGAGACTAAGCGAGCTGCGATCTTTCTTGTTCTCCAGCAGACGAATCGCTCCGTTGATGTCTCGTTGAGCAAGGGCTCCCGCAACCAGGTCTTGCATAATTTCCACCGGAGGTGGCTGCGATTTTTTCGCCGCGCGCTCCGCAATTGACAGCCGCAACCCGTCACTTCCCAACACTTCCAGGACTGGCACCCGCAAGCGGGAATGGCGCAGATAAAGGTCCAGTTCGGCCCACTCGTTGCCTCCAATTGTTTCGGAAAGATATCGCATCTCGCGCACGGAAAAGAACGATTTCAGCGATTCGTTTAACGTCTCCGGCCAAATGCGATTGATGGTCGGGGACCAACCGAAACGTTCAACCGCGGACGATGCGTCCATATAAGTCGAAGTGAAATTGAAGTTCGCCTGGTCATTCCACACCGCGTCGGTCAGCCGCTTGGGATAATTGTCCCTTAAGGGCGCAACGCCCCCCGTGATGCGATCAATCTCCTCACCGTCCATCAAAAACAATGCGGCCAATTGTTGCGGAACTTCGACGCCGACCCGCCGCAAATCCTGGCCCGGCCCAGCAGGCTCGCTCCACAATCGTCGCAACTCCTTTTCGTTGACGCCGCGTCCCGGCCCTTTGATCCCCATCATGATCCACTGCTGATCGGCGCTGGCCCAAACCAAGGCGTTGGGAAACGCGTTGTGAAACGCGCGAAGAATCGCCTTTGATTCCTCCACCTTCAGTTGATTGATGGGCAGCCAGAAGGTAGCGATTCCGTCCTCCTTCAGCCGGCTCTTCATCAATGAAAAAAACTCTTCGGTGTAAAGATTGACTGAACCAGCGACTTTCGGCGGAGGCGGTTCGCCCGTGATAATATCGTACTGCTGCGGGGCGGCCTGAAGGAAGAAGCGTCCGTCTTGCACAATCGCCCGTACACGCGGATCGCGAAGGGGGTTGGAATAATTGATTCCGGAATAGAAATCGGCGAGACGGAAGACTTCTTTCGAAATATCGACGATATCCAAGCGTTTAATATTCGGGCCGTGGAGCAGCGCATCTGCGGTGACGCCGCACCCATAACAGATAAGCAATGCATCTTTCGCTTCCGGACGAAGGGCTATAGGAAGATACGCGAACAATCTCATGTAACGCTGATTGCGCGGATTTGTGGCCGACATCGAAAACGCGTTGGTCAACAGTCGGTAGTAATACGGTTCACCAAGAAAATCGCGTCGCAGCAACTGATAGGTATCTGAGGTCCCCTCTATCCTTTTCACGACATGTGCAAGCACCTTACCGTGTTCATCAATCTCGTAAGGACGACTCGCGTGTGCGAAGTGCGATTCCGCGCGGTTATATGGAAAAATTGCCAGGAGGAGGATCACCGCCGCACAAAGTGCGGTGATAATCAAACCAGTCGGCCGCCGGATCGACCAGCTTGAGCGCTCGCTCACGAGAACGCTGAGCAATGCGTAAATCGCCGCGCAAAGTACGAGGCTCCATTGATAGCCGAAGCAGGGCAACAACACGAAACTTGCTAAAACTGGGCCGATCGCCGCCCCTGTTGTGTTGAAAAGAGTGGTGACTCCGGTGCTGTTCATCCGATCTTCCACCGTGGCCTGAACGGATGAAGCAATGGATGGGAATACAATTCCCGAGAGAAAAGCGACGGGGAACATCAGCGCTATCGAGAGCAGCGCGATCTGGTACCAGGAGGCGAGACTAAAAGCGCCGGCGGGCGTTTTCACTATCTCGCCCGGGAAGAACAAATATGACAAAAGCGTTGAAATCGCCGCCAGCAGCAACAGAACGGAAAGAGATCCGCCGCGCCCTGCAGTCGCTCCGCTGTGTGAGGCGCGTGTGTCGTACGTACGACGACGGTTAATACCCTGAATTGCGCCGGCCAAAAGGGCCCCCAGCCCTATTCCTGACAACACGATTGCAAGCATCACCGCAAATGCTGTGGGCGATGAAACAACGTACAATCGTAGAAATCGGAACCATATCACCTCCAGGCAAAGAAGAACGCAGCCCGTCCCGAAGCTGGTGAAAAGCAGACGCCACGGCAGCCGGTAACTTACATGTGGGCTCAGCGGAAACGCTGGCTTGGGGTTTGTCTCGCTCGCATCGCCGCCAATTCTTGCCACCAACAATGCGGCGATTGCAGCGAGGCAAACCGCCAAACCTGCAACCAAACTCGTGCCTCGAAGGCCAAGCGTCGCGATGAGATAACCTTCGCCGAGCACAGCACCAGCCACCGCACCCAAAGTGTTCGAGCCGTACAGGAAACCAAGCGCTCGCCCAAAATTGGTTTGTCGCAACATTGGGTCTTCCATCAACACCGGCAGCGTCAGGCCCATCGCCGTTGTCGGGATAAGGAGGATCAGGAAAGACACGACGAACCGCAGTCCAAGAAGCGCTGGCTGATAATTCCAGAAGATTTGCCATACGGGCCGCAACAATTCGCCCAGCACCGGAAGACCAAAAACGATTGTGCAACCAAGCAGAGCGGCGAGCACCTCCAGCACGGCATAAAGATCGAGCGGCCGCCATCGCCGAATTCTCGATGATGCGGCGATCGCATTCCCTAGCGCCAGGCCCGCCATGAAACTGGAAAGGATCAACGCTGCCGCCCAGACCGAGTTGCCAAATGCGAGACCGCTAAGCCGCAACCAAAGTGTTTCGAATATGAGCGCACCAATCCCGGACAGAAACAGAATGGCAGAGAAAATAATAACCGGAACGCTCCCGCGGGGGCTTGGCATCTGCACCTCAGACGAAACAGGCGACTCTGGGGCCGACTGAGACCTATTCATCGTCGCGAAAACGAGAGGCAATCCTCAGAACAATAGCGCCCGAGATCCCAGCCAGAAGCGATCCGGCGAGAATACCTGACTTTGCCGCGTTAAGTAGCCCATTCTCTTCGAATGCTAGCATAGCGATAAACAGCGACATGGTAAAACCGATCCCTGCCAGGCAGGCATAACCGAGCAGCGAGGTCCACCCAACACCACCAGGAAGCTGACCGATTCCGGATTTGACCGCGCCAAGCGCTGCCGCGGCAATGCCGAGCGGTTTACCAACAACAAGCCCGAGAAATACTCCAATTGTGACTTCGGCATGCTCAAGCGGGCCACCAATCCTCACACCTGCATTGGCGAATGCGAACAGCGGCATCACGACGAACGCAGAGACGTTGTGAAGCGCGTGTTCGAGACGTAAAATCGGCGCGGTCACAGCTTTGCTCGCATGCTCGATCGCGAAGACAGCTTCCTGTTGTCCCTTGCTGGTAAGGACAAGAGAATCACCGCTCTCGGTGCGATCGAATCGAGCCAAAAAGTCCCGCGCCTTGCGCGAGAATTCCACCGCATTGATCCGCGTATGAGTAGGAATCGTAAAGGCCAGCGCCACGCCAGCAACCGTGGCGTGCACGCCGGATTCGTGCACGAAATACCAGAGAGCAATTCCTAACAGCAAATATGGCCACAAGCGGCGGACCCCCATCACATTTAATCCGATCAAGACACTGACGATGAAGGCTGCTACGATCAGCGCGCTCCATGCTAGCGCATGCGAATAGAAAATCGCGATAACGAGAACCGCTCCCATATCGTCAACGATCGCCAGCGCGGCGAGAAATACCCTGGCGCCAGCCGGTGCATGCGGAGCAATCAAAGCGAGTGCTCCAAGAGCAAAAGCGATATCTGTCGCCATCGGGATGCCCCAGCCCCGCGCGTTCTGCCCGCTCATGTTCCACATCCAGTAGACCGCAGCCGGGACAATCATCCCGCCGATCGCTCCCGCAATTGGAACAGCGGCTTTCCTTACCGACGCCAGTTCGCCGACTATTAACTCACGTTTGATTTCAAGGCCGACTAACAAAAAAAACACCGCCATCAGCCCATCGTTGATCCACTGATGCAGCGTCAGCGATAGCGAGTGTTGTGTGATTCCAAATGTTAATCGGATCTGCCAAAGGCGTTCGTACGCTTCGGCCAGCGGTGAATTGGCCAGCACCAGTGCCGCTATTCCGAACAGCAGCAGGACTGACCCACCAACCGTCTCCGTCCGGAAAAAACGCTGAAATATCGTTGGTTGACCCTTTGTAACCACGAATGCCTTCGCCACGTTAAATCGTTGAAGCGTTAAATCGTAAATCCGATGTAACCGTGTAACTATCTAGCGAATCACGCTCTACACCTTATCATCATGTTCACCGGTTTGATTGAAGAAGTCGGCAGTGTAATCGCGGTCGGTGCAAGTAAAAACGGCAATCAATTGAAAATTGCCGCGCCGCATGTCGCGAAAAAGATACGGCACGGCGATAGTTTGGCCGTTAATGGTTGTTGCCTCACACTAAGCTCGCACCGTGGCGAGGAGTTGGTTTTCGACCTCTTGGACGAGACGATCGCTCGCACGAATCTGAAAAAGTTGCGGCAAAAGCAGCCTGTAAATCTTGAGCGCGCCGTTGCTGGTATGGAGCGTTTTGGGGGACATTTCGTTCAAGGACACATCGATTGTGTCTCACCCGTCATCGCCTATCAGAAAAGCGGCGTAGATTTTCGATTGGAAATCGAATTGCCAAAGGCGTTCGCCCATTATGTCGCGTGCAAGGGTTCGATTGCGGTGAATGGAATCAGTCTAACTGTCGCCGAAGTTCTTTCGAAAGGCTTCGTCGTGTGGATTATCCCTTACACGAAGGCGCATACTAATTTGGACCAGGTCCGAGTGGGCGATCCGATGAATCTCGAGTTCGATATTCTCGCCAAGTACGTTGAAAGAATGCTCGCTCGCGGCGTTAATTCACTAAAACATTGAACTGTTGATCGTGGACCCTGTGTAAACATTTGACGAATCACGGTCTCGGTTCGTGTCGATTCGTGCTTGAACCTTCTCTAACCGCCCCTAGTTCCGGGAAGCATCGCCGCCGGCGACCCCGGGTGGTGGGCGTCATCACGTCGCCCGCTGAGTTCGATTTTGCCATTCGAATGAACGAGCCACCGGATTTGTTTGAACTTCGACTGGATCGACTTCTGCGCGTGATCGACCGGCTGGAGAACAAGATCTCCAAGTTGCGCGCGCCGCTGGTCATCACCGCGCGACATCCGATGGAAGGCGGGGCGAATCGATTATCGCAGTTGCAACGATACAATCTGCTCTCTCGATTCTTATCCCGAGCCCGTTATATCGATGTCGAACTACGTTCCGCACCCTTATTTGTTTCGCTCCTTCAGCTGGCTCGAAGGCGAAACGTGCGGCGCATCATTTCAGTTCATCACCTGAAAAGCACACCGTCTCCCAGCCGGTTGCAAGCTCAAGCGCGCGCCGCAAAAACGTATGGCGCGGACTTGTTCAAAGTGGCGACACGCACCGACACGCCGACGCAACTGACGCGCTTGATCGATTTCGCCGTAGCCAGTGACGTTGACATTGCAGTGAGCGCGATGGGAATTGGCAAACTGGGCGCAGCTTCGCGTGTACTTCTCGCCTGTTGTGGATCGGACCTCGTGTATGTGTCACTCGGCCGAAGCGACATCGAGGGGCAAATGTCGCTTGATCAGGTTCGCGCGTTGAGCTTCGCCGCGTTGAAGCGTTAAACCGTTACACCGTTGAATCGGCAGATTGTAGTCGCCGCTTTAACGGTTCAACACTTTAACGAATTACGATCCGTTCGCTTGCTCTTTCTCCAACGCATATATCGTACAAAAAAAGAAACGTGCCATGTCCTCATCTGTAGACATTCCAAAACAAGTGCCAGTTATGCCGTTGCCTGGCGCCCTGCTTTTTCCACATGCGCTGCTGCCGCTTCATATCTTTGAGCCGCGCTATCGCGAGATGTTAAAGCATGCCCTCGCCCATCACCGTATGTTTTGCGTCGCACTGCTCAAACCGCATTGCGTGGAATGGAATTCGACCGCCGACTTCTTCCAAATTGCAACGGTTGGTCTCATTCGCGCATGCGTCGAAGGAAGCGACGGCACATCGAACCTGATTCTGCAGGGACTGGAGCGTATCAGATTCAGCGCTTTCCAGCAGGAAGAGCCATTCCCGATTGCAACGATTGAGTCGCTCGAATCCGACTCCGCCACGTCTGTGGAAACCGAAGCCCTGGCTGCGAAAGTGCTGGAACTTTATTCGAACCTCAAAGGGGACGGACTGCGGCAGCTTCCACCTAAAGTAGACCGGTATCTTTCCGATTTGAGTGACCCTGAATTGCTTGCTGATCTCGTCGCTTCAACGTTTGTGAGCGATCCTCTTCGTCGTCAACGCGTCCTGGAAGAACTCTCTATTAATAAACGCTTGCGGCTGGTGATTCAGTATCTTCGGGAAGAAAACGGAACCGCGGCTGCGTAAAAGACGGAGTATCGGGGTGCTGAGAACTCGGATCGGTCCGCACTCCGTTACTCTCTTGGTCCCTCGCCCTGAATCCACGCGTGTTCTTCCATCAAATACCGGTCCGTCATTCCCGCTATGTAATCGCATACCGTGCGATGCAATCCCTCGGTCTCAATTCGTTTCGCCGCCGACTCACCCAGTTTGTCAGGATCGGCCAGATACACTTGGAAAACCTGGCGCAGCATTTCGCATGCACGTCGATTCACTTCCGATACGCGCGGATTATAATAAACGTTCTGGTACAGAAATTTTCGCAAATCGCGATTCGCTTGGAACAAATCATCGCTATAACGAATCAGGGGCGCTGACTGCTGCCGCGCTTCGTCTGCATTTTGGACGCCGGCACCTGCGATGGATTTTGTGCTGGTCGAAACCAGATCGCGCACTTCCATGTCGATAATGTCTCGAATGATTAGCTTGTGCAGATCCGGTTCCCGAGCGTCGGGGTAGCGTGCCAGTACAGCCCGCAGGCTTCGACGCCAGACCTCGTTTTTTTCCAGTTGTGCCGCATCGAGGATTTCAAAATCCACCGCGTCATCCAAGTCATGGCTGTAATAGGTAATCTCGTCTGCCAGATCAGCGACCTGCGCCTCCAGCGATGGGCAACGATAGCTTGGTAAATTAGGAGGTGCATGCGGTCCTGTCACGCCTTCCGTTTCATGAAATGCTCCGTGTTTGCGCAGGCCCTCGCGCACTTCAAATGTCAGGTTCAGACCCGGAAAATTTGGATAAGGGTCTTCAAGGAGCTCTACTACTCGCACACTCTGGCGGTTGTGATCGAAACCGCCATGGTCGCGCATGCATTCAGCCAGCATTTCTTCACCCGAATGTCCAAAAGGCGCGTGTCCCAGATCATGCGCGAGGGCGATCGCTTCGGCGAGATCTTCATTCAGACGTAATGCGCGGGCAATCGTACGGCTAATGGATGCTACCTCAATAGAATGCGTTAGGCGGGTACGCAGGTGGTCCCCGGTGCCATTCAAAAAGACCTGGGTCTTGTACTCCATCCGACGAAACGCGCGTGAATGAATGATCCGCGCCCGGTCGCGTTGGAACTCAGTGCGAAACGCATGCGCCGGTTCCGAATATTGCCGGCTGCGCGAGGCGCCGGACTTTTCCGCAAACGGCGCAAGCACAGCATGCTCACTGGCTTCCATTTCCTCGCGTGTTTTGAAAGCTTCGAGGCGAGGCGCCTGAGGATCAGGAGAATGTTTGCTCACAATTGATTCCAAACCTTATTTGTCGATCTTAGCTTTCGAAACCTCAAATCCGATATGCCCAGGAAAACTCGTCGCAGGAAACAAGTCACGCCCGAACGTTTGATGGAACTGAGCTTCGCTTACGCGCCGCCGTTGATCATCAGCGCGGCTGTAAGTAACCGGGTTTTCGATTCGCTGGAAGATGGCGCGAAAACAGCCGGGCAAGTCGCCGAGAAAACCGGGGCTTCAGCGCGGGCTCTGCGGATTCTAATGAACGCGCTCATTGGTTTAGGGCTTCTGAAGAAAGATCGGCAAGGAAAGTATTCGCTTACATCCGAAAGTGCCGCCTTTCTTCTAAGCAAAAATCCGGGGACGCACGCGGGTTTTTTTGGAACCATTACGCCACACCTCATTTCAGGATGGCTACGATTGTCAGACATCGTTCGCGAAGGTCGTCCGACCGTCGCCGTAAACCAGGAAACCGAAGGCACGGAATTCTTTAGTCAGCTGGTGGAAAACATCATCCCATTGAGCTATCCGCCTGCGCAAAAGCTCGCCGATCACTTGAAGTTAGCGAAGGCAAAGAGCGAAATCCACGCGCTCGATATTGGCGCAGGTTCAGGTATTTGGGGCATTGCTCTCACCCAAAAATCCCCGCGGGTGCGGGTAACCGCGGTCGATTGGGCCGGAATGATTCCAACGACAAAACGAATCACACAAAAGTTCGGCGTCGGCGCTCGCTTCAAATATATCGAGGGGGATTTGTCGGAGGTGAATTTCGGCACCGGCTACGACATCGCCATCCTTGGTCACATCTTGCACAGCGAAGGCGAAGATCGCAGCCGCCAATTACTCAGAAAGATTTTCCACGCGCTAAGATCCGGCGGCACCATCGCAATTGCAGAATGGCTGGTGAACGACGATCGCACCAAACCGCTAGCCTCACTGATGTTTGCCGTGCAAATGCTGGTGAACACCGAAAAAGGCGACACCTTCAGTTTCAACGAAATCAAGAACTGGCTGGAAGAAGCGGATTTCAAAAAAGTGCGAAAGCTAGACGCCCCCGGACCTTCACCACTAATCCTGGCAACAAAACCGTAGTGATCCAGCCAATCTTGTCTGTCCGATGACGCCCCCAGGCACGATTGCCCGCGTCATGAATGGGCTTTTCATCTGCGCACTGACCTGCTCTCATGGTGACCGATGAAAGAGGTAAAAACGAAATCGGGTGCCAAGACCAAGGCGCGGCTGAGTCGAAAAAATATTGAGGGACTCAGCCCTTACAGCAAACCTGCCCTTCGCAGCGAAGCGTTTGCGAGAGCGCTCACCGACGCAAAATCATGCGTCGACGATCGTGAGAGGCTGCAAACGCTTTTCAACGAAGCGGCGAAAAAGGCAGCGGCGGTGCCCAAAGACTCCTTTAAAGAATATTGGCCTTATCTCCAGACAATGCTGCGGTTGATCCGTGCGCATCATCGCGGAGAATATGATCAAGTTTCGCATGATTCGCTGCTATGGATCGTTGCGGCTCTCAACTATCTGGTGGATCCGTTCGATCTAATTCCCGACAAGACACCGTTCCTAGGCTTCATTGACGACGCAGCCGTTGTCGAGTTCGTGGTCGATAGAACCCGGCAAACGCTCGACGATTTTATGACTTGGGAAACAGGATTGTAATCGCCACTTTGATCTAGACACCGCTTGCGGCCAGCCAGCGCTAAAACTGTCGCCCGCGCGTTTCCGCAAGAAATTCAAACCAGCAGTAACGCTGGGTTTTCCAGAAGGTGGCGCAGCTCTTTCAGATATTCAGCACCCAAGGCGCCGTCAATGACGCGGTGGTCGCAGCTCATCGTAAGCGACATCCGATGACCCGCGATAATCTGGTCGCTGTCGTCCACTACAGGGACGTTCGTAATCCTGCCTACGGCCAAAATAAAACTCTGCGGTGGATTGATTACAGCTGAGAAACTGTCGATTCCCATGGCGCCGAGGTTTGAAACAGTAAACGTGCCACCCTGAAATTCTTCAGGCTTCATGCGTTTGTTGCGCGCGCGATGCGCTAAATCTTTTGCCAGTTCGCTGATCTCACGCAGCGATTTGTTTTGCGCGGCGCGGATAACTGGCGTGAGGAGCCCGTCTTCGATCGCGACGGCTATTCCAAGATCGATGTCGGCGTACTGCACTATTGCATCGCCATCGAACGAAGCGTTCACTCGCGGCGCCTTGACTGCGGCTTGCACGGCCGCCTTTAGAACAAAGTCGTTTACTGTGATTTTCGCAGCATCCGCGCCTTCGCCCGCCGACTTCAATTCCTCCCGCGCCTCCATCAGCGGCGCGGCATCGATGTCGATGTTGAGATAAAAATGTGGAATTGGGCCCAGGCTTTCCACCAGCCGCTGGGCTATGACTCTGCGCATTCCGGAAAGTTGAATACGCGCGCTTTCGCCAGCCTTTACCGTCACGGGCACCTTAACCGCTGAAGCAGCGGATTTTGATTTACCTGCGGCGCGTACATCCGTTTCCGTCACACGCCCTTCGGGTCCAGTGCCCTTCACGCTGGAAAGATCAACACCAAGCTCGGCCGCAATTCGCCGCGCGACCGGCGATGCTTTCACGCGCGCTTCCTCGCCCTTCCCGATTTTCGACGCCGGCTTTTCAGGTTCAGCCTCTTTTTCTGCCTTCGGTGGCGCCGCCTTTTTCTCCTTCTTCTCTTCTGTTTTCGGCTTCTCCTCTTTTGGCTGCTCTGCTTTGTTCGGCTGTTCTTCCTCTTTTTGTTCTTCGTTGGCTGTTGGCTTTTCCTCTTTTTCTTCTTTCTCTTTTTCCTGTTCCTCTTCTTTAGGCGCTTCCTCACCTTCAGCGCCAATGAACGCGATCTTGTCGCCGACGTTTACCTTGCCGCCTTCCTCGACATAAATTTCGGTGAGCGTCCCGTCCTCGGGTGATTCCCATTCCATCGTCGCCTTGTCGGTCTCGATCTCGGCGAGGACTTCTCCAGCCGAAACTTGGTCGCCCTTCTTCTTCTTCCACGCGACCAGAGTGCCCTCCGTCATCGTGTCGCTCAATTTGGGCATTTGAATTTCGGGCATTTCGAAAAGTTAAGAAGTTAAAACGTTTAAAAGAGTTGGAATGTTACAATGGTGATCCTTTTCAACTGTGTAACTCTTTTAATTGCGTTCATGCGTAGCAAACTTTTTTCACAGCCGCGATGAGCTTGTCTGCGTTTGGAAGCACAGCTTTCTCGAGCCGCTCATTGTACGGCATCGGTACATCTTCCTGTGATACGCGGATGATGGGCGCGTCGAGTGCGTCAAAAATGTTCTTCTGGATTCGATAGCAAACTTCCGCGCCGACTCCACAAAAAGGGTGATCTTGCTCGACGATTACCACGCGATGCGTCTTCGCTACCGACTCGTAAATCGCTTTTTCGTCGAGCGGCTTGATGGAACGAAGATCCAAAATTTCCGCGGAAATATCTTCGTCCTCCAGTTGGGCGGCAACCTTGAGTGCTAGTGGAACTGTCTGCGAGTAACAAATGATCGAGACGTCGCCACCTTCGCGTTTCACTTCCGCTTTGCCCAGTGGGATGAGCAGCTCTTCATCCGGAGGCTCCACCATTCCTTTGGAGCTATAAAGCAGTTCGGCCTCCAAAACCAACACTGGGTTGTTGTCGCGCACGGCCGTTTTGAGCAATCCTTTCGCGTCGCGCGGCGTGGCTGGCGTGCAAACTTTCAGGCCCGGCACGCTGGCGTAAAAGTTTTCCGTTGCATGTGAATGGGTAGCACCCAGTTGATGCGCCGGCCCGTTTGGGCCACGAAAGGTGATGGGGATATTAAATTGCCCCCCAGACATCGTGTACATATTTGGGGCGTTGTTCACGACCTGATCGAATGCCACCAGTGAAAAACTGAACGTCATAAATTCAATGATGGGCCGTAGCCCAACCATTGCAGCGCCAACTCCCAAGCCGGCAAACCCGTTTTCACTAATTGGAGTATCAATGATCCGTCGCGGCCCGAAGCGCTGAAGCAATCCCTGGCTGACCTTGTACGCGCCCTGGTACTCTGCGACTTCCTCGCCCATCAGAAATACGTTCGGATCGCGCTCCAGCTCTTCCGCCAACGCTTCGTTGAGCGCCTGACGATATGTGATTTCTCTCATCGCCTGTCTTCTCCACTGAAGACTCCATCGCCTGCAGGTTCGTCGGACTCAGCAGGGGAGCCGGCCGCAGCAGCGCCATTGGCATATGTGTAATCGTAAAGTGTGTCGAGCGGTGGCTGGGGACTTTTCTCCGCGAACTTTACCGACGCCAGCACTGTTTCTTTTGCTCGTTTGTCGAGCAGATCGAACTGTTCATTCGTTATTTTTCCCTCGCGGGTGAGCTGCGCCCGTAAACGCGTGATCGGATCGTCGAGCCGATACTTCTCCAGTTCCTGTTTCGTTCGATAACTCGCCGGGTCTGACATGGAGTGGCCTCGATAGCGATAGGTTCGCATTTCAAGGAACGCCGGGTGCGCCTCTTTACGGATGGAATCCACAATCTCGGCAACCTTGTCACGAACTTCGCGAAAATTCATTCCATCCACAATTTCTCCGGGAATGTCGTAACCTTCCGCGCGATCGACGATTTGCCGTAGCGACGTCGATCGCTTCACGGAAGTACCCATGGCGAACAGGTTGTTTTCACAAATGAAAACGATCGGTAATTTATAAAGAGCCGCGAGGTTCAGCGCTTCGTGGAAGGCACCTTGATTGATCGCGCCATCACCGAAAAAGCAAAGCGTAACACGATCCTCGCCACGGTATTTAATGGAGAAAGCTAATCCAACTGCCAGCGGAACGTGAGCAGCAACAATAGCGTGGCCACCGTACATGTGATGCTTCTTGTCGAAAAAATGCATCGAGCCGCCCAGGCCGCGTGAGCAGCCGGTTTCTTTTCCAAAAAGCTCCGCCATACATGCGTCCGCGCTGGTGCCGCGAGCAAGAGCGTGAGCATGATCGCGGTAGGCGGTGATAATGTAGTCATCATCACGAATGGCAGCGATAGCGCCGGTCACAACTGCTTCCTGACCGATGTAAAGGTGGCAAAAACCGCCGATCTTCTGCGCTTGATACTGCTGACTGGCGCGTTCCTCAAAACGCCGTATCAACAGCATTAGCGAGAGCATCTCGACTTCGTCGCGCTGCTCCACCGGCTGCATGGCGGCTTAAGCCGCGCGCGGAACCGCGGCTCGGGCGCGCGAGCCCTCCGCGCTTCGGCCAAGGTTGATGGAAAGAACAAAGAGCAGAGTAAACAAGAGATCGCTGATGAGCGAATTGCGGAAGAACATCCAACTGGGAGTAGCGCTGTAGCTGGACAATCCGATCGTCAGCGCCTGAATGAGGCCCGCCAAATTCTTCGTGTAACCGGGATCGCTTAACCACGAAAATGCATTTGTGGCCCCATAAAAAAATATCGATCCAACGATGGAAGCCGGCAGAAGCGTTTTCAGCGATGCTCGGTTCTGCAGGAGAAGCCCGGCGCATCCAAGGACAGCCAGCGCTATGTAACGCACGAGTATTTGTGAATCGAACAGCGACTCGCCGTAACTGAAGTTAATTACCGCGTCGGAAATAAAAAGCGTAACGAGCGGCACCGAGAATTTGTATTTCCTTGGAAAGTAGGCGGCGCTGCAGATGGCAATTGCCGCCAGCGGCGTAAAATTAGAAAGCCAGGTCGCACCGGAATGAATCAAGAGGCCAGTCGTAATGCGATACGCCGCAGCCGAAAACACGAGCAGGAAAGCGGGAATCATTAGCAGGAATCTATCCGTCCGACAGGATATGCAAAGTCAGAAGATGGTGGACCAATGGAGTCCTAGAGTAATCGCTTCAGAGCAAATTCACTACTCCATCTCATTATTCCATTATCTCCCAGCGGCCAACGCTTTATTGAGTCGCGCCTTGCGGCGATTCGCAGCATTTTCGTGAATGATCCCGCGCTTGGCAGCTTTATCGATAGCTGAGATTAGCGCGCGAACGTGCTCCGGACTCGGCGTTTGTACGGAGCGCACTGTCTTCTGCATCGTTCGCAGACCCGTCAGGACGCTGCGATTGCGTAGAGATCGTTTCACTGTCTGGCGAGCGCGTTTGGCGGCTGACTTTGTGTTTGCCATTGTAATCAAAAAGTTATGGGCCTGCACGCTCGCGAGTGAATTGCGATTGTCAACCCCTGAAGGTTTTCTCAGCCTGCATTCACCGCGCCGACGCGCAAGCGGCGCATAGGTCCCCGGGCTGAAGCGCTACAATTGTTTGTTCAATTCGAGCTTCGCTTTTTGCCTCTGAGCAGCAAGCGCTCCACCCTTCCGCATTTGTTCGAGCGAGAGCGTATCGTTGGAAGCTGAAGCGGAAATTGCCTGGTCCTGGTTCTGGTTCTGAGGCTTTGCGCTCGCGGTTACGAAGGTATTAGCGGGTTGCGATCGCGGTGCCTTTGCGACTTTCGGTAAATGCTCAGGAGTAATCTGTACGAGTGCCCCAAGCGGGACGCGATCGTAAAGTGCGGTAACATCGGTCGACTTCATTCGAATGCAGCCGTAGCTGGCCGGACGGCCGATTCGCTTCTCCTCCGGCGTGCCATGAATGTAAATACAACGCTGAAAAGCATGCGCGTTTTGCGCTTCGAGTCCGCGCAACCAGATGATACGCGTGGTCACCGGGTCGCGCCCGGGAGCATTGGGTTGAAGAACTTCGCCGGTCCATCGCCGATTGTGGAAGACCGCGCCGGTGGGTGCGTTGTCACCAATTTTTTTCTCGATGGCGAGGTAACCCAGAGGAGTTGTCATTCGCCCCCAGTAATCGCCAACCCCGAACATGGAGGTGGACACTGGGTAAGTCGCCACTTTCCCGCCGTTCTGAACAAGCATGAGCTTCTGATCACGTACGCTGACGATCACCTGGTTCGATGTATCGACCGGCGTGAGAGCAAAGACGGGCGTAGTTGAAATGAGACCAAAAAGTACTGCCAGGGGCCGAAGCATGCGCAATTTCTTACTCTAGTATTTGAGTTTGTCACGCGGGAATTGCATCGCCCGCACGTGATCTGCCAAAATTAATTTTCGACCAGCGACTGCTAAATGAAGAGATGCAGACGTAAAAGAAACCGGCCTGGAACATTAGCAGGAACGGCACTGAGAGAAACTGGCCGTGCGCGATCGCGAATATCACGAAGTACGTGAAATAGAGTGCGAAACCCAGTTCGGCCAGCGGGAGAGCTGATCTGAGCGGCCTGTACTTGCAGCTCCGCCACGCCTGAGACTTTCGTTCAATGCCATACTTGGGTGTGCGGGTGAAGTCGGATTTGTGGTTGACGAGCGCTTCCAAGACTGCTCGAGCATTGTTCAGCGAAAGACCAATTCCCAACGCAAGCAGGCACGGCAAAAAGAGAATCTCTTTCATCCACGTCCGTGGGTGCAGCTCGCGTTGGGCACAAATATAAAAAACCGCCACTGAAGCCGATGCCGCGAGAAAGAGCGGAATATCAATCAGCAAGGTACGCAGCCACCCACCCTGAGGTCCTCCGGACGAGGGATGCAGAAGCACACAGAGAAGGGCAAGCAGCAAGTAGGCGAAGTTCGACATCAAATGCCCAGTGGCTTCGAGCTTGATCGGGAAAGGGAGGCTGCTGCGCCAAATCGTGGGCAATAATTTCTTACAGGTTTGAACCGAGCCTTTCGTCCAGCGATGCTGCTGAGACTTGAAGCCATTCATGTCCACCGGTAGCTCGGCCGGAGTCACGACGTCCGAAAGATAGATAAATTTCCAGCCTACGAGCTGGGCACGATAACTGAGATCGAGATCCTCGCACAGCGTGTCATATTGCCAGCCTCCGCTTTGCTCGATACAAGAACGTCGCCAGAGTCCGGCCGTTCCATTGAAGTTGAAAAAACGGCCGCTGCGGCTGCGAGCGGTTTGCTCCAGCAAAAGGTGTCCGTCCAAGAAAATCGCCTGCATGCGCGTGAGCAACGAATAACCGCGATTTAAATGTCCCCAGCGGGTCTGGATCATTCCCACTTTCGGGTCGGTGAAATAATGGATGGTTCGCTTCAATAAATCCTTTTGCGGAACAAAATCGGCATCCAGGATACAAACGAATTCGCCTTCGGCAGCCTCGAGCCCTATCGCCAGCGCGCCGGCTTTGAAACCAGTGCGATCGACTCGATGAATACGTTGGACATTAAAGCCGCCCTCTTGTAGTTCCTTCGCGCACGCAGCAGTGATGTCGCGGGTTTCGTCGGTCGAATCGTCCAGCACCTGAATTTGCAGAAGCTCCCGTGGATAATCCAATTCGCTCACAGAACGAAGCAAGCGTTCGGCGACGTACACTTCGTTAAAGATTGGAAGTTGCACCGTGACCTTTGGCAACTTTTCAAAATAACGTTCCGGCACCGGCGGCCGCTTCCGGTTTTTGAGGTATAGATAGATAATGAAATAGCGATGGATGCCATAAGCGGCCAGGCCGATGAGCACGCCCAGATAACAAATCGACCAGATAATGTGTGCGGGGCTTCCTTGCATTGGAGTTCTACAGCCCCGAAAGTTTTTCGGGGTAAGCCCGACATGATGCCGCTTTCACCATGTGCGTCAATTTAAAAATCGTAGTTTTGCCTCTGAAAATCTCCGCCGCATTCCGTTGATACACAACAATCTCCTCTCGATTTTCGTAATTGGCAGGGCGAACGGTCTGGCAATCTCTTTGATTGTCAAAGGACGGGCGACTTTTCGTGCGGCTTGTCATCACCCGGTCATTCCGACCCGGCTTTGCTCGAGACATTCACCCTTGCCTGGAGCGACGAGCAGAGTAACGGTGATGGGCCAATTTTCGTAACCCGCAGACATCAGTTGGGAGACACAATGACGAAACGAAGGCGCGACCGTTTCGAACGTTTCAAGATCATCTTTCCTATTCTTCTGGCAGGATGGATCCCTTCGATCCTGACTCTCATTGTTTCCTACACGATCCTGCGCGATACCCTGGAATCCAGAATCCTGCGCGACCGCCAAACCTTAATCCAGCTGGTGGGGCATCTGGTCGGCCACGATCTAAGCCGCAGCAGTAGCGTGATCGAATACTATCAAACGCTGCCGGAAATGGTGAAAAATCTAAGCACGCCAGATCCACAGCTCGCTCAACAATGGCTCAACTCGGCGTTTTATTCCCATCCACAGATTGATGGAATGTTCATTACCACGGCAAACGGCGACCTTGTCGCGTCGATCCCCACGGCTACGGAGATGATTGGCAAGGATTTTGGCTCCAAGTACTGGCGCGAGCAAGCGGCTGCTACGGAGGCCACCTTTGTCTCGGCAATTCATCCCAGGCTGTCGGATAATCGGCCCGTCACCGATATCGTCGGCGCAGTGCGCGCGCCAGACCGGACCGTCCTGGGCTATGTTGGAGTTTCCGTCCTTGTGGAGCGAATTGGCCGACGACTGTCCACGATTGAGTTTTCAGATCGGCTTCTTTTTGAGGTGCTCGATCAAAACGGCGCCGCGCTTTTTGCCAGCGATTTCAAGCCCAATCCTGCAACGCCTGAGCCGAAGACCAACGAAGGATTGATCAAAGAGGTTAGCCAGAGCAAGAGCGGGCATTTCGAGCGGCACGGAAATCTTTATTCCTTCAGCCCGATTGAATCGACCGGTTGGGTGGCCGTGGTGGAGCAGCCGAGGACCCTGGCCTACAAGCCGGTTCACGATCTTTTGGGACGAATGACTGTCCTAGCGGTCTGGTTGATCGTTCTCACCGCCGTATTCGCATGGATGGGCAGTGCGTATTACAAGCGCCAGCTGGAAGCCAAGCAACGACTGGAGCGCGAAGTGATCTTCAACGAGAAAATGCTTGCAAACATGCCAAGCGGTATCGCTTTCATTGATCCGGCTTCTCGCCGTTTCCTCCACGCCAACCATGCGTTTGCTCAAATGGCGGAACGGTTTGGCGACATGTCACCTGGTCATGATATCACGGAAACTACCTACGACGACGTGAAGATTGCTCCGCCCGGGGCGATCGAGAGGGTACTGACCTTCGGGACTCCGTTTCAACTAATTGAACATCCGCTGAAAGATAAGACGGGCATGACGCATTTTCTGAATATCAATTTGCTCCGCCTGCAGGGCTGGCAGGAAACCATTCAAGGCGTGCTCTATCTGGTCGAAGACAAGACAAGGGATGTCACGTTGCGGCAGGAATTGATTGGCGCGAACGCCGCAAAGGATCAATTCCTGGCATTGCTGTCACACGAGCTGCGAAGTCCATTGTCACCGGTAATTGCGATGGTCGGTGAGTTGGAAGCCGAGCTGCCAGATTCCCAGCCCGTCAGGGAGGCACTTGAGGTCGTTCGGCGTAACGTCGAACTGGAAGCACGCCTCATTGACGATTTGCTCGACGTGACCCGGATTGCCAAGGGGAAGCTGCAATTGAGCTTTGAACCGATTTGCGTGCATCAAATCCTGCAGCGCGCTTATGAAATATGCCGGGAGGAAATCGCTGCCAAGAATCTCGAAGTGAAATTTCATCTTCGCGCTTCGCAAACCCACGTGGAAGGTGATCCGGCGCGACTACAACAGGTCTTTTGGAATTTGATCAAGAATAGTGTGAAATTTACGCCGGAAAAAGGCCGGATCACCATCGAAACCGTGAATCCCACACCAGACAAGATTGAAGTGCGCGTTATCGACACTGGGATCGGCATCGAGCCGGAAAAGATCGATAAAATCTTTAATGCGTTCGAACAGGGACAGGCCGACATCACCCGGCGTTTTGGAGGGCTTGGACTCGGCCTGGCGATTTCAAAAGCGCTGATCGACGCGCATGGCGGAAAAATCCGCGTCGAAAGTTCTGGGAAGGATCAAGGCACAATCTTTTCGCTGGAACTAAACACCGTGGTCACGCCGGCTGGCGTCGACGGAGAGAAGCAAGACCAACCGGCACGCCCAGAGCGAGAATCGGCCGTCGCAAGGCATCGGCGAGTCCTGCTGGTCGATGATCATCATGACACTTGCCTCGGCATGAAACGGATGCTGGAGCGTCGCGGGTACGAAATTACGGTAGCGCATTCCGCTGACCAGGCGGTGGAGAAAGTGCGCACCCAGGATTTCGATCTGCTGATCAGCGACATCGGATTACCAGACCGCAGCGGTTACGAATTAATGCGCGAAGTGCGTCTCAACAAGAACTTGCCCGGAATCGCACTGAGTGGCTTTGGAACCGAACAAGATGTAAACCAGGCCAGAGCGGCAGGATTCTCCGAGCATCTCACCAAGCCGATCAATTTTGAGCGCTTGGAAAAGACGATTCAGAATCTGCTTTTGTAGCGCTTCCGCTGAGCTGACGCTTTAGCGTTTCGTTCTATCCGCCGTTCGGTGCAGTCGTTTCCGTCTTGGGCGTGCGCTCTGCCGCTTCCTTTAATTCCCGTGAAAGCTTCTCAACGCGCTGCCGCATAATCTTGCCAGCTTTGAATTTCACCGTGGCGCGCGGTGGAATAACAAAACTGCTGCCGGGCTGGTTTGGGTTTCGACCGACGCGCGGTTTGGTCAGACGCGGCTGAAAAACGCCAAAATTGCGCAGTTCAACCGGGACATTGTTCGCGAGACTGTCGGTAATTTTATCAAGCGTCCGCTGGACTACATCGAAGACTTGATGCTGGACCATGCCAGTTTGGTTGCTTATGGCGACGACGATGTCGCGCTTGGTTAACTTTGCCATATCTATTGTAGTATTCGTTCCGTGTTGCCCTTGTGGTGGCTCAATGAAGCATAAAAACGCGTTTTTTAAAACCGGGTAACGTCTTCGACCAGAAGGCCAAACGGTCGCGGGAAAAGGCGCCTTATCCGTCAAAGCAACACCCGACACCGATCTGACGTTTAACGCGTTAACCAATCACTCCTCTCGGCCGGAGCCGCGGCGTGACAGACGCGGACCGGTCCAATTCTCGCGCGGAGGTGGAGCGGGATAGTATTCCGGCGCCATTTCGTGGGCGGTGCGGAAGTGCACTTTGGCAACCGCGCGCAATGCGCCTGGCCCATTCATTTCCACGAGTTTTTTGGCGCTTTCTTTCACTCCCGCCGACACTCCCCGGTCCAACCGCAAACCGATCTCCTTCCCTTTAAGCTCCAGCCAATTAATAAATGCCTCTCGCGCGAGGATCGATGCCGCCGCCACCGCGATATCTGATTCTGCTTTTGGCCGCTGCTCAATATTGATCTTTCTCCCGTGCCGCAGCAGCGATTGCTCCACCACGCGCGCGTCCGCAAATTGATCCGATAGCGCCCTTGGGCAGTCCGGCTTTTTCGCCAGCAAATTCTCAATCACCCTGGCGTGCCCCCAACCGAGCAGTTTGTTCAAATTGCCAAACTTCTCATAAAGCTCGTTGTACTTTGTTGGCCCAATCAGGACGGTTTCCACGAGGCTCAGTGAACTCTTTCGGATTGTGTCTGCTAAAGCGCGAATCCGCGCATCCGAGCTGATCCGTTTGCTGTCTACCACACCGGCATCGAGAAGTTTGCGCGCGATCCCCTGGTCGACGTACGCCCCAGAGATTACCAGCGGGCCGAAAAAATCCCCTTTACCGCTTTCGTCGACGCCAAAGTGCGGCTGAAACATTTCCGGCGAATGCACTTCTTCGTAGCCCAGCTTCGCCTCGCCGAGAATTTTCGGCTCCAGCTCGAACTGCACGAATTCCTCTACGCCTTTCCCCTGCACGAGCACCTTTGGTCCCTTCTCGTAAACCGCCACACTCAATTTGTTCTTCTGCCCGAAGAAAACCGTCCATTCCTTCGGGGCAAACTTGAAGCCGAGTTCATCGAGCAGAGCCCGCAGCTTTGCGACCTGTTCCTGCGTGAGCGCGTGCGTGTAGGAATTCAACGCTCAACGCTCAACGCTCAACGCTCAACGCTCAACCGTTTTGTGATTCCGAGCGGAGTCTAGAACGGAGCGGCTGGGGAAGCCGCGACATGGACGGGAAGGCCGCAGGCTGAGCGAACGGAAGTGAGCGAATCAAATGTTTGGAACTTTTAGAGATGTCTCGACTCCGCTCGACATGACAAGTTAGAAGCCTGTCGTGCGAAGTGTAAGTTCGCCTGAGAACATCCGCCCGTTTCGCCGTTCTCTTCTCCACTGGTTTCGCCGCCATGGCCGCGATCTGCCGTGGCGCAAGACCCGCGATCCCTATGCGATTCTGGTCTCCGAGTTCATGCTTCAGCAAACCCAGGTCGTCACTGTAATCCCTTATTATGATAAATGGCTTCGCCGGTTTCCTGATTTCGCGTCAGTTTCGTCCGCTTCGCAAAACGACGTCCTCCACGCCTGGCAGGGACTCGGCTATTACACCCGGGCGCGAAACCTTCGTGCCGCTGCCAGGATTGTGCGGGATCAGCACCGCGGGATCTTGCCCGACGACATCGCTGCGATTCGCAAATTGCCAGGCGTTGGCCGTTATATCGCGAACGCAGTCGCAACCTTTACTTTCAATCAACCGGTCCCAATCGTCGAGGCGAATAGCTCGCGTGTTCTGGCCCGATTGCTCGACATGCGCGCCCCGATCGATTCTGCAATCGGCCGCGAAAAACTCTGGGCGTATGCCACGCAACTTGTCCCCAACCGGAACGCGGCGCGTTTCAATTCCGCGCTTATCGATCTTGGTGCCCTTGTTTGCCTGCCGGATAAACCGAAATGCGGCGTCTGCCCGGTGAAGAAATTCTGCTGCGCAAGAAATCCCGAAGGGCTGCCCATCAAGAAATCCAAACCGCGCACCAAGCGACTCATCGAAAAACACGTATTCGTCGTTAACAATGGCCGGATCCTGCTCGAGCAATCATCCGTACGCTGGCGTGGCATGTGGATCTTGCCGCGGTTCGAAACAAGAGCTGCTGGCCAGCCGCTCTACAGGTCGACATTTCCGTTCACCCATCATCGGATTACGTTTGTTGTGTACCGTCGTGCAACGCCAAACAAAATTGCTCCGACGCAGAACTGGTTTGAATCCATCGACGATATCGCCATGCCATCGCCTCATCGGCGCGCAGCGGAAGCCCTCCTTAGCGCAAAACAAGTAGCACGACCACGCTGGCAGCGGTCGTCAAAATGGTGATCGGAATTCCAAAGCGCGCGTAATCCCAAAAACCGATCTGGATATGATCGCGCGCTGATTCCACCACGATCATGTTCGCCACCGAGCCGATGATCGTGAGATTGCCGGCAAACGTGGTCGCAAGCGCAAGCACTTTCCACATCAAAGCCGGATCCGTAAATCGCGCGATCCAATTTCCCGCTAGCAACACGAACGGCACGTTTGAGAAAATGTTCGATCCAACCACGGAAAACCAGGTGAGGTTCCAAGCTTGCGTCGGGGTGCTTGATCCAAAGATCGGCCGCAATCGCGAGTAAATCGCGTCTGGCAGGCCGGTATCGCTTAACCCATCGACGACGATGAACAGCGCAGCGAAAAAAAGGAGCAGATGCCAATCGACCAGCTTCAGCACATTGTGTGTGTCGCGTCGCGCCAGAACCATCACGAGCACTGCACCGGCCATCGCCGTCCACGCCAGGTTCAAGCCAGCGAGAAAACCGGCAAAGATCGACATGAACACAATGCAAACAAGCGCGAACAAACCGCGCTCGAGTTTTGGAACGACATGGGCCGAACGATCAATAGTTGTCTGCCGCAACACTTTTCGAAAGCCAAAGCGCAAAATGAAAAAATTGATCGCCAAGCCCACGACCGCCGCCGGTAGAAGCGACCGCGAAAATTCCGGAAACGAGATATGCGAGAAATGTCCAATGATCATGTTTTGCGGATTGCCCACCAGCGTGGCCGCACTGCCGATGTTTGCGCTTGTCGCGAGCGCGATGAGAAACGGAAGCAGCGGAAGCTTCCCGCGTCGGATAACGGCCACGACAAGTGGTGTGAGCATCAAGCAAATCGTGTCGTTCACCAGCAGAAGCAGAGAGAATTCCCGACGTGAGCGTGACGTAAAGCAGTAGGCGCGCAGGAGTTCGCGAGAAATTCAGCAGCAGTTCCGCGGCCCATTCGAAAAAATGCGCGACGTAAAGATAGGCCGAGATGAGCATCATAGCCAGCAACAGTACCAGCGTATCGTAGTTGATTGCGCGATACGCCCGCTCCGGTGTCATTACACCGGTCGCAACCATCAGCACCGCGCCTAACAATGCTGCAGCGGGACGATTCAACGGCAGAACCTTGAGTTGGCGGCCGCTGATCAGAACGTAAGTGATGGCAAAGATCGCGCTTGCAGCCAGCTCCCGTTGCCACTGATTCACACTCGTGCATAACGGATGCTAGCTTGTCTTTCAACGGCGCCCTGTTCGTTTCGCTTTCAACGAACGTTGGACATTGAACGTTGAACGTTTCTCTGCGATAACCTTTTGCATCGAGCTATGAGAAGCATGACTGGATATGGCCGCGCTGAAGTGGTCCACGAGGGACGAAAATTCAGCGTTGAGCTCAATTCGGTGAACCGAAAGCAGAGCGATATCGTGATCAATTTGCCGCGCGACCTCGGAGAGCTGGAACCGCGCATTCGCCAGACGATCAATGAAAATATCTCGCGCGGCCGGACAAATGCCACCATCGCTCTTCACGGTGGCCCAAATGGCACGCGCAATCTGGCGCTCGACACCGAGTTGGCCCGCTCTTATCACGAAGCGATGCGGGCATTGCAAAAGGAATTAAACGCCCCGGGGGAAATCACGATCAGCACAATTCTACAGGCTCCGGGGGTGATGCGTTTTCCTGAACAGGCGCTTGATCCGGAGGAATCATGGCCGGCCATCGATCGTGCATTACACGGCGCACTCGCCGATTTAATCAAAATGCGCGAACGCGAAGGGAAACATCTGGCCAAGGACTTGATCCATCGCCTGAAGGCAATTCGCGGAAGACTCAAGGAAATCGGCACATTTCATCCCGATGTGGTCAAGAGATATCGTGCCGTGCTTCTCGATCGTATCCAGAAAGCCGGCCTGCCGATTGCGAGCGACGATGAACGTTTGTTGAAGGAGATCTCATTCTTTGCTGATCGCGCAGATGTGTCTGAGGAACTAGTCCGTCTGGAAAGTCATCTCACTCAATTCGCTCACCACTTGCGCAGCAAAGAACCAGTGGGGCGCACACTGGAATTCATCACCCAGGAGATGTTTCGGGAGCTCAATACCCTCGGCGCAAAGGCAAATGATGCGGCAATCTCTCAGCGCGTCATCGCCTGCAAGGCGGAACTGGAGAAGATTCGCGAGCAAGCCCAAAATCTTGAGTAAGAAATTCAGCCGTCGCGGAATTCTTTTTGTGGTTTCTGCTCCATCGGGCGCGGGTAAGACCACACTCGTGGAAAGAATTCGCCGAACCCCCAATCTTTTTTATTCCGTCTCGTGCACGACGCGTACGCCGCGTGCCGGTGAGATTGATGGCCAGGATTATCGATTTCTTTCCGATGCGAATTTCCGCGAGCGAGTCGCGAAAGGAGATTTTGTGGAGCACGCACAGGTGCACGGAGACCATTACGGCACCTTGCGCGAGCCAATTGTGACAAATTTAGAAATTGGAAGGGACGTTTTGATCGACATCGATACGCAAGGCGCTGCTGTGATTCGCAACTGCGGCGATCCACTCATCCGAGATGCTTTGGCCGATGTATTCATCATGCCTCCCGATCTCGAGGAATTGCGGAAACGCTTGCTAAAACGTGGAACGGAAACCGCGCAGCAGATCGATTCGCGTCTGGCCACCGCAGCTCGCGAGATGGAACATTGGCGCGATTATCGTTATACTATTATCAGTGGATCGGTGGAGGAAGATTTGCAAAGGTTCCGGCAAATTATGGAGGCGGAAAGCTATTTGAGCCGCCGATTGATCGAGAAATGATTACAGAAGGCCGAGACGCCAAGAGGAAACGCGACAAGGCGAGCACGCGAAAGGTTGTGCGTATTCGACCGGGTACGAAATCGGTCCTCCTCGGTGTGACCGGCTCGATCGCCGCGCACAAATCTGCTGAGCTTGCCAGTTTGCTGGTCAAACAAGGCCACGAAGTTTTTGTCGTCATGACGCGGGATGCCACTGAATTTATTTCTCCACTCACGTTGCAGACGCTTTCAAAAAATCCTGTGACAACCAGCTTCTTCGACGAGAAGGAAAGTTGGCGTCCCGGGCACATCGAGCTCGCCGATCGCGCAAACCTGTTAGTGGTCGCGCCTGCGACAGCGCATATAATCGCCGAACTCGCGCACGGTCTGGCCGATCATCCGCTCGCGGCCATCGCACTCGCAACGCGCGCTCCAATTCTGGTCGCGCCTGCCATGAATGGAAAAATGTGGGAGCATCCCGCTACGGTGGACAACGTGGAAAAACTGAAAGCGCGCGGCGTTGAATTTATCGGACCGGAAGAGGGAATGCTTGCGTGCGGCTACGAAGGAATTGGCAGACTTTGGAAAGTGAACGACATCGCGTTCCGCGCGGAGTTCCTGCTCGCCCGCCAGGATAATTTGATCGCGTGAGATTGCTCATCACGGCCGGGCCCACGCGCGAGCCGATCGATCCGGTTCGTTACATTTCGAATCGCTCATCCGGAAAAATGGGCTATGCCATCGCCGAAGCGGCGCTCGCTGAAGGGCACGATGTCACGTTGATTTCAGGTCCGGCCAGTGTTGAGCCACCGCGCAATGCAAACTTGATTCCTGTTTCGACCAGCGACGAAATGTTCGAGGCGGTCCACCGGCATGCAGATAAATGCGATATATGTGTCTTGTGCGCCGCTGTAGCGGATTACAAACCAGCAAATGTTTCATCGATAAAAATCAAAAAACGCGACGCGAAGTTCTCGCTCGAACTAATTCCCACGCGCGACATCCTCGATTCGTTAGGCCACAAGCAGGATCGACAATTTGTTCTCGTCGGTTTCGCTGCGGAAACAGACCACGTGGAACAAAACGCCGCGAAAAAGCTGCGCGCAAAGAATTGCGACATCATCGTTGCAAACGATGTAAGCGGCGCAGATTCGGGAATGGAAAGCG